>Ga0315296_10003187_pt1 | contig 13797 bp, 8 predicted proteins | sample YL17G14_18_MG_FD_203921 | JGI IMG/M metagenome (GOLD analysis project Ga0315296, IMG submission 203921) | Sediment microbial communities from Yellowstone Lake, YNP, Wyoming, USA - YL17G14_18 | ecosystem: Environmental > Aquatic > Freshwater > Lake > Sediment | place: USA: Wyoming | collected... | reverse complement strand
GCCGGGCGCCGCCCGGCCGCCCCCGCCGCCGAGTCCTGGGCCAGCCACTGCACGGTCACCGGGGCCTCGTAATAGGCCATGCGGATGCCCAGCGGTCCCTGCCCTTCGGGCGGGTTTTTGCGCGGCACCGCCGCCGCCGTGACCCGCTGACCGCCCCGTTCCAGCACCAGGGTGATCGTAAACCCCCGGTTCAGGGCGGTCTCCAACTGGATCTCGTAGTAGGAGGCCACCTGCTTGCCATTGACCTCCACGATCAGGTCCCCTGGAAGAAGGCCAGCCTGCTGAGCGGGTGAGCCGGCCTCGACCCGGTAGACGCCGATCTGCTGGCTGACGATCTCCTCGCGGCCGTAGATGGCCAGGCCGGTGAACAGGAGAAAGGCCAGCAGCAAGTTCATGAAGGCCCCGGCGCCGAGCACGATCACCCGCTGCCACGGCTTCTTCCTGGCCAGGCTGCCCTCCACGCTGGGATCCTCCTCCCCGGCCAGGCGGACGAACCCGCCGAGCGGCAGCCAGTTCAACGTGTACTTGACCCCGTTTCGGGTGCCCAGCGTGAGCATTCGGGGGGGAAAGCCGATGCCAAACTCCTCAATGCGCACCTTCATCCAACGGGCTGCCCAGAAATGGCCGATCTCGTGGATGAGGATCACGACCCCCAGGACGGGGATTGCCACCAACCAGAACTGCCAGGCCACCTAGTCCTCCTAGAGAATTCGAATCTGGGCTGTTGGCCCTCACTTTCCCCTGCGTCGCTTCGCCCGGCATCCCACCTCACCCCTCTCCACAAAGTGGGGAGGGGTGAGGTGGGGAGTAGGTGAGGGCCCAGCCCAGCGCTGCTCGATCGCTGCCTTGTCTGGGGTCTATTCTAATGGAAGAGCAGGGGAAAGTCAAACGGAAGGCCGTCCTGGCCGAAGGCGGCGGAGGAACTCCCGCTCCTCGGGGGTGAAGGTGCGCAGCAGCAGGAGCGCGCCCACGTAGAGCGGCACTCCTACCGCCAGGGCCAGCGCCCAGTGCGCCTTCGCGTGTAGCCAGACCATCGGCGCACCCATGACCACGGTGGCCAGGGCCGGCCGCCAGGCCAGCGACAACAGGGGCAGCCGGCCGACCTCCCGCCGCATTACGAGCCAGAAGGGGACGAAGAGGACCACCTCGGTCAGGATGGTGATCGCACTGGCGGCGACCAGGCCGTAGCGCGGGATCCAGATCAGGTTGGTGCCGATGTTAAAGACCGAGGCGATCAGGAAGGCCACGGTGATGGAGCGCTGCCGGTTCACCGCGATGAGGGCGTATTGGGTAATTCCATTGACATAGCTGAGCGGCAAGAACCAGATCAGGATGGCCAGGGCCTGCGCCGACCCGGCCGACAGGTACTCCTTCCCGCCTACCAGGACGATCAACTCGGGTGAGAGGACGCAGGTGACCATGGCCAGGGGGAAGGCGATCAACAGCAGCACCTTCAGCGCCAGGTGGTAGATCCGCTCCAATCGCTCGCGGGCCTCCACCGCGTAGCGGGAAAAGAGGGGGAAGAGGGCCATGGTGAAGTAGGCCGGGATGACGGTGGTGGCATTGAGGAACTTGTAGGCGGCGTCGTAGGCACCGACGGCCCGATCGCCGTAGTAGGGCTTCAGGATGAAGGTGTCGAAGCGGAAAAAGACGATCAGCAGCAGGTTGTTCAGCAGCAGGGGAAAAGCCTCCCGCAGCATCCAGCGGCACAAGGAGAGGTCCAATTCGAACCGCGGCGGGAAGAGGAAGCGGTACTGCAGGTAGAGGAAGAGGCCGGCGTTGACCAGTGTCACCCCCAGGGCGGAGGCGGCCAGTCCGACCACGCCCCAGCCGGCCACCAGCACCCCCGCCCCGGCGAAGACCTTGAGCACGTTGGTCAACAGGGCGGCAAAGGCGGGCACCTCCATGCGCTCGCGGGCGGTCAGGAGGGAACTCACGCCGGCGGCCAGGCCGGCCGGGAAGAGGCTGGCCGAAAGGAGCCAGATCGCCACCTGGGCCTCCGCGTGCAGCGGCTCCTTGGTCAGTCCGTAGAGGAAGATGATCGCGGCGGCCAGGGGGAAGGAAAGGCCCGAGAGGGCCCAGCGCACCAGGGTCGTGTTGCTCAGGTAGCGGTTGGCGGCGTTGGGGTCGCGCGCCACCTCGCGGGTGGTCAGGATGCCCAGCCCAAAGTCGCTGATCGTGGTCAGGTACTGCCCCACCAGCAGGGCGGCCAGGGCGTAGCGGCCGTTCCGGTCCACCCCCAGGTAGTGCAGGACGACGATGGCGAAGGCAAAGTCGACGGCCTTGTTGACCAGGTTGGCGACGATGGGGGCCAGGCTGTTCTTCAGCACGCGGCGGGCCAGGCTGTCCCGGCCGGCCTCCGCTTCACGGTAGAGCCGGCCCCACCAGCGCGCCACCAGCGCCAGCAGGACCAGCAGGAGAAAGAGGCCGGCCAGGAAGAGGGTCAGCTTGAGGGAAAAGCCCTCTTTTTGGAAGGGGCATCCTGTCCTGCTGGGATGGATGCCCCCCACCCACGCGCAGATGACCATTACCCGAGTTCCTTGAGCAACTCTGCCAGGTCCAATACTGTTCAAATAAGCGGCGGACTAGACTTCCGAAGTCTTCCAGGGTTCGGAGAGCCGCCCAGAATCGGCACTTTGACCGGGCCCAAGCAGCAGATTGCCACCCGGCAGGAGTAGACTTCGGAAGTCTGGCCTTATTCGAACGGTATTGCTGCCAGGTCCCCATTATCTGTGGCGCCAGGGACAGATCGGGCGAGCAGGCTTTCCGATCGGTCGCCGCCTCATCGACTCCCCGCGCTCCGATCTAGCGCCCCGCAGGAGGGAACAGTCCGGTTCGGCCGTCTGCCTTGATCAGGAGGGCGTCGTCCTGCCCGTTGCCGTAACTCAGCGTTCGCCCGGCGAGGTAGGCGACGTCGCCGTCGAGCACGATTCCCTGGACGGCGTCGATTTCTGGCCCGCCCCAGGTCCGGCTCCAGAGCAGCTCGCCTTCGGGGCTGTATTGCAGCAGCGCGATGTCGTTGGCCCCGTTCCCGTAACTGTCGGTATTGCCAGCGACCAGGATGCGGCCGGCCGCGTCCACCGCCAGGCAGCGGGCCGATTCGCCACCCGGCCCTCCCCACAGCTGCTGCCAGAGCAGGTTCAGATCTTTGTCGTATTTGAGCAGGAAGATCTGCCCGCCATTGCCAAAGCCCAGGGTCAGCCCGACCAGGTACAGGTAGGTGCCATCGCTCGTCATCCCCAGGGCATCGTTGAAGATCGGGCCACCCCAGGTGCGGTGGGCGAGGTATTCCCCGGTCTCCTTGGAGAACTTGGCCACGTAGGCCTCGCCGCCCAGGGCGATGTTGGGAGCGTTGTAGCGGCCGACCACGTAGATCGTGTCCGCGTCCACTACGATCTGGCCGTCGGCCTGGTCCCAGCCGTCCGTGCCCCAGGTCCTGGCCCAGACGAGGTGGCCTGCCTTGTCCAGCTTGAGGATGGCGGCGTCGCTGCTCGTCATCTCCCCGGTCGTCCATCCGGCCACATAGATTGCGTCGCCGTCCACGACCAGGCCATCCACCTCTTCGTAGCCGAACCCCTGGCCCCACTTGAACTCCCAGACGACGTGGCCGTCCCCCATATCCAGGGCGAGCACGGCCATGTCCGCTTCGGTCAAACTGAGGGCAGTGTGGGAGAGTCCGCCAACGTAGACGTACGGCTCGCTCACCGTGACGATGAAGGTCTTTTCCTGCAGGGAACCGCCCCAGCGGGTATGCCACAGTTCCGTCCCATCCGGGGCGAATTTATAGATCATCATGTCGGCGAACAGTTCTTTAGGGGTCTGCTGGAAGGTGCCGAAGTAGATGTTCCCCTGGGAGTCCACGTCGACCCCCCAACCCTGGTCCAGCTTGGAGTCCCCGCGGGTCAGGTACCAGAGGGAGGTAGAAAGGTCGGCTGTTGGGGAAGGAGCGGCCGGCGTTGGGGTGGCCCTGCCCGCCTTGGACGTGGCGGTGGGAGCCGGCGGGGTTCCAGGCGGGGGTAGCGGCTCGCAGGCCAGGCAGGCGAGCAACAGGACCAGGGGAGCCATGGCGATTCTCATGCTGCGCTTGCCGTTCATGGGCTTGCTCCTTGGGAATCCAAGGCTGGCCGTCTCTGTAGGGGCGCAATCACAGCGGGGGTCCCCTAGGCCCCGACCAGTGCCTCCACGATCTCGCGAAAGACCCGGGTATGCTCGTCCACATCGGCTGCGGTGGTGGCGGGCGAAATCAACGCCATGTTATGGAAGGGGGTCATCAGGATGCCCCGGTTGAGCGTAGCCAGGTGCATGTAGCGGTTCAATTCCGGGTCCGCTGCAGCGGCAGCCTCGGCGCCGTTGCGCGGTGGGGCCGGCCGGAAGCGGTATTCGGACCGGCAGCCGATCTGGGCGACGTGCCAGGGCAGGCCCTTCTCCGCGATCACGCCTTTCACCCCTTCCACGAGCCGGTCCGCCAACGGGATCGTCCGCTCGAAGGCTTCCTGGGTGAGGACGTGCTGCAGGGTGGCCCTCATCGCCGCCAGCGACAGGGCGTTGCCGGCCAGCGTCCCCCCGATGCCGCCGACGCCGGCGTATTCGGGGTCGGTGCAGGCGCGGATCCGCCCGGCCACCTCGGCGGTAAAGCCGTACAGGCCGGCCGGCACCCCGCTGGCAATGGCTTTCCCCAGCGTCAGCATGTCCGGCTGCAGGCCGTAGGCCCGGGTGCACCCTCCCGGGCCGGCGCAGAGGGTATGGGTCTCGTCCAGGATCAGCAGGGTGCCGCTGCGGCGGGTGAGCTCGCGCAGCGACTGGAGGTATCCTGGGTCGGGGTAGACGATGCCCACGTTGGTCATCACCGGCTCGGCCAGCACGCAAGCCACGTCGCCCGGTGCCAGCGCCGCCTCCAGGGAGGGGAGGCCGTTGAACTCGACCACCCGCGTGGTGGTGGTAGGGTCGGCCGGTGGGCCGATGTTGCCCCGCCGGGAGACAGGAACGCCGCCTCGGAGGGTGATGTAGGCCTCGTCCACCGTGCCGTGATAGCAGCCGTTGAAGACCAGGATCAAGCGCCGTCCGGTGATCTGCCGGGCCAGGCGGATGGCAAAGCGGTTGGCGTCGGTGGCGCTCAGGGCCATCTGCCAGTAGGGCAGGCCGAAGCGACGCGACAGTTCCTCGCTCACCCAGACGGCGTCCTCGATGGGCAGCATGAAGGTGATGCCGCGGCGGGCCTGCGCGACGATGGCCTCCACGGCGGCCGGAGGCGCGTGCCCCGTCATCGCCCCCGTGTCGCCCAGGCAGAGGTCGAGGTAGCGATGTCCATCCACGTCGGTGATGTGCGCGCCCGCTGCTTCCCGGACAAAGAGGGGAAAGTCCCCGGCCCAGCAAACCATCCAGTTCATCGGCACGCCGTCGTGCAGGCTTGCCTTGGCCCGTTCGAAGAGTTCCCGCGAACGGGGGTGCTCGGCGACGAAGCGGTCGCTTTCCTGGGCGAGCAATGCTTTCAACCGGGTGCGGTCAATGGACGGCATGGGGGGCGCTCCTGAGCTGAGAAAAGCTGTCTAGATCTCTCAGCGGCTCCGTAGTACGGACAGGGGGGCCATTCTGGCAGGGGCGACGCATGCGTCGCCCCTGCCACAGTCTACTCTCTCGTCTCCAGCAGCCCCTCCAGCCGCGAGGAGTTCGGCCGGGGCTGGTACTGCTCGCCCGGGATCGGGGGTGGACCCCAGACGACGTTCCCCTCCACCAGGGTCCAGCGCACCCGCCCGCGCAGCGTCACCCCGGACAGGGGGGTATTCTTGCCCTTGGAGGCCAGCGCCGCCGGGTCGACGACCCACTCCTCCTCGGGGTCGAAGATGACGACGTCGGCCGGCCGGCCCACGTTCAGCGTGCCGTACGGCAACCCCAGGATGCGTGCCGGGTTGCAGGCCAGTGCCCCCACCAGCGTGGGCAGGTCCACGATGTCGCGCTGGGACAGGGCCAGCAGCAGCGGCAGCGCCGTCTCCAGCCCGGAGATGCCCGGGGCGGCGTAGCCGAACTCGCATTCCTTGTCCACCCAGGTGTGGGGGGCGTGGTCGGTGGCGATGGCGTCGATGGTGCCGTCGCGCAGCCCTGCCCAGAGCGCCTCCAGGTCGGCGCGCGAGCGCAGGGGCGGGCTGACCTTGGTGTGGGGGTGGTAGGGAGGAAAGTCGGGCGGGACCGGGATCAGCGGCGCGCTCGCCGCGAGGGGAAGGACGGAGGACAGAGCTCCCCCGGCCACCCAGGCCTCGCTGAGGGTCAGGTGGTGCGGGCTGGCCTCGGCGGTCACCGGGACACCCCGCGCCTTGGCCTGGCGGATCAGCTCCACCGCCCCGGCGGTGCTGACGTGGCAGATGTGGACGTGCCCTCCGGTCAATTCGGCCAGGGCGATTTCCCGGGCCACGGCGGCGACTTCGGCAGCCGCCGGGTTGCCCCGCAGCCCCAGCAGGGTGCACAGAGCCCCCTCGTTCATGTCGCTGTCGGCGCTGAGGTCGCGCTCCTCGGAGTGGGAGAGGAGCGGCAGGCCGAGCATGGTGCTGTAGAGGAGGGCATTGCGCATGATCCGGCCATCCACCACCGGGCTGCCATCGTCGGAAAAGGCCACCGCGCCGGCCTCCTGCAATTCGGCCATCTCGGCCAGTTCCTTGCCGGCCCGCCCCTTGGTGATGGTGCCCACCGGAAACACCCGCACGACCCCATCCCGGGAGGCGATCTCGCGCAGTTGCCGCACAGCCGCCGCGGTGTCGGCCGGCGGGGTGGTATTGGGCATCGCGCACAGTGTGGTAAAGCCGCCCCGGGCGGCAGCCCGGGTGCCCGTGGCGATCGTCTCCTTGTCCTCGTCCCCCGGTTGGCGCAGGTGACAGTGCAGGTCCACAAAGCCGGGGGCGACGATGCAGCCGGCCGCATCGATCACCTGGATGCCGGGGATCTGGGGGGAGACCGTCGTCATCAGGTCGCTGGCGATCTCGGCGATTTTGCCGTCCACCACCAGGAGGTCGGCGACCTCACCCAGGTTCTGCGATGGATCAATGACCGAGCCATCCTTGATCAACAGGCGCATGGAAATCTCCTTGTGCAAACCACTGTGTCACGGGAAAGGTTCCCTACTCTCCTTGGCACCTTGTCTCCCTGTCCCCGTGTCTCCTGGTCCTTCAATCTCCTACTCCTCGGTCTTCCGGCCGGCCAGCATGTAGAGCAGCGCCATGCGCACGGCGACCCCGTTGCTGACCTGCTCTTCGATGACCGACTGGCTGCATCTCGCCACCTCGGGGGCAATCTCCACTCCCTCGTTCATCGGCCCCGGGTGCATCACCAGGGCGTGGGAGGCTGCCCGCGCCAGTCGCTCCGGAGTCAGGCAAAAGAGGCGGATATATTCCCGCAGCGTCGGCAGCAAGCCTCCTTCCTGGCGCTCTTTCTGCAGGCGCAGGGCCATGACCACGTCGGCTCCTGGAATGGCCCCGTCGAGGGAGTGCAGGACGCGCACACTGGGGAAGACGGCCTCCCAGTAGGAGGCCGGGCCAAGCAGGGTCGGTGGCCCGCAGAGGACCACCTGGGCCCCCAATTTGGTCAACCCCCACAGGTTGGAACGGGCCACCCGGCTGTGGACGATGTCGCCGACGATCACCACCTTCAAGCCGGAGATGTGCCCAAAGTGGTGGCGCATCGTATAAAGGTCCAACAGGCCCTGGGTGGGGTGGGCATGCCAGCCATCGCCAGCGTTGAGGACGGCCCCGTGGAAGTGCTGTGCCACCAGGTAGGGGGCGCCCGACATGGCGTGCCGCAGCACCACGACGTCGGCGCCGAGGGCCTCCAGAGTGCGCACCGTGTCCACCAACGACTCACCCTTGGTCACGCTGGAAGCCTGGGCGCTAAAGTTGACCACGCTGGCTGAGAGGGCCTTGGCCGCCTGCTCGAAGGAGATGCGCGTACGCGTGCTCTCCTCGTAGAAGGCGTTGACCACGGTGACCCCGCGCAGGGCAGGCACCTGGGCAATCGGGCGGGCCAGGACCTCGGACATGGCGTCGGTCTGGGAGAATACCTCCTCGAACTCCTCGGGGGTGAAATCGTCCAGGTCGAGCACGTGGTGCCTTTCCCTGGCCGGAGCGACCGGGTCCGTCATAGGCTCCTCCTCCTGACAATCAGGACCTCGTTGATTCCATCCGTCTCCTGGACGTGGACGATGACTTTCTCATCCCGGGAGGTGGGGACGTTCTTCCCGACAAAGTCGGCCCGGATGGGCAGTTCGCGGTGGCCGCGGTCCACCAGCACCGCCAGCTGGATCCGCCGCGGCCGGCCCAGGTCCATCAGCGCATCCAGGGCCGCCCGCACCGTGCGGCCGGTGTAGAGGACGTCGTCCACCAGAACGATGGTCAGGTCGTCCACGTGAAAGGGGATCTCGGTGCTGCGGACGATCGGGTGGTCGTGGCGGATGGCGATGTCATCCCGGTAGAGGGTGATGTCCAGCATCCCTACCGGCACCTCGACGCCTTCCGATTCGGCGATGATCCGGGCCAGATGCTGGGCCAGGGGGACTCCCCGGGCGCGGATCCCCACCAGGGCCAGTTCCTGGGCACCAGAGTTCCGTTCGGTGATCTCGTGGGCAATGCGCGTCAGTGCCCGCTGGACCTCCTCCGGCGACATGATCCGCTTTTCGTGGCCGACCTGCTCCAAGGGTCACCTCCTCTCAAGCAACCGGACAACCTGCGCCGGCCCAAAAATCCCCCCGTTCCAAGGGAAAGGAAGGGGGGCCAGGTAGTTTCGGCCACAGTGGGATGCCTGTGGGATATCGCCGCATCGACCTCGCTCCTCGCCTGCCCTGCCTCAAAGGGAACGCATCCCCGGCCGGCGCACGTTGTCTCTGTTCGGGTGCATTATACTGCAATCCGACCGACTGCGCAAACGCGGCGCGCGCCACTTGTGTAGAGGGGGACCATTAGGCTGCCAGCTTCCCACACTTGCGTTTTGCTCTGAAATCTCGTATAATGCCTGGCGAACGGTGCCCTCCACCGGCTTGGATCGGCCCGTCCAGATTCGACTCGAGTGAGGGATTCAAGGATGGAAGAAGACGGCACCATGTCCACGGAGACGGTCCTGGCAGAGCAAGGAGTGCAGGAACAACAGAACCCTCGGCAAAAGAGGCGGACGAAAGAGGCACAGGAAGTTGTGGAACCTCTCCCCTGTGTCGAGGCGGCTGCGGATATGGAGTCCTGGCTGGCCCTGATGGAGAACCCCGCGCACGCCTACTGCGCGATGGATTTCGGGGACATCTTCGAAGGGGTGGCCATGCAGGTCGATGAGGAAGAGATCCTCGTCGACATTGGAGCAAAAGCGGAGGGAATCGTCCCCAGCCGGGAGTTCCGCAAGGCCGAGCAGGCCGGGGAACTGGACGGTCTGAAGATCGGGGACAGCATCTTCGTTTTCGTGCTCAAGGCCGAGGATGAGGAAGGGCGGGCCATCCTCTCCATCGACCGGGCCCGCCAGGAGAAGAGCTGGCGCTGGCTGGAACAGCTCTACGAGCAAGGCGCGCTCATCGAGGCCGCCGTGGACGGCTACAACAAGGGGGGACTGCTGGTCAACCTGCGCGGCGTGCGCGGGTTCATCCCCGCTTCCCAGGTGTCCGGAGCCTGCACTCCGGCCAAGGGCGACCGCCAGGATTCCCTGGCGCAGATGGTGGGCCGGACGATCCCCCTCAAAGTGATCGAGATCAACCGCCGACGCAACCGCCTGATCCTGTCGGAGCGCCAGGCCCTCCAGGATTTCCGGGAGACCCGCAAGGAGGAATTGCTGGACTCCCTGGAAGTCGGCGGGGTCTACAAGGGCGTGGTCAGCAGTGTCTGCAACTTTGGCGCTTTTGTGGATCTGGGAGGCGCTGATGGTCTGATCCACCTGTCCGAGCTGGCCTGGGGCCACATCGAGCACCCCAAGGAGGTCGTCCAGGTTGGACAAGAGGTGGAGGTCTATGTGATGGGGGTCGATCGCGAGCGCAAGCGGATCGCCCTGAGCCTGCGGCGTACCCAGCCGGAGCCCTGGACGACCGTGGCCGAGCGCTATCACCTGGGCCAACTGGTGGAGGCACAGGTCACCCAGTTGACCAGTTTTGGGGCCTTTGCCCGCCTGGAGAATGGGATCGAAGGCCTGGTCCACATCTCCGAGCTTTCCGACAACGTCATCTCCCATCCTCGAGAGGTCGTGCAGGAAGGGGACAGGGTGACGCTGCGGGTGATCCGGATCGACCCTGTCCACAAGCGGATTGGGTTGAGCCTCCGGCGAGCCCAGCGCGACATCGGCGACGAGGCCCCCGCAGAGGCGGAAGGGTCGCAGGAAAGGGAGGAACCGACGGAGTAATCCCTTCTTCTCGAACTGGCAGGGTTGGTCTGGAGGTCGCCAGGCTCGCCGGGGCAGAAGGGGAGAAGGCTCCTTCTGGCTACACAGGCCCACGGTGGGACCGGTGAGCCTCCAGTTTCCTTCCCTGGGAGGTTTCGATGGCCAGTCCATTTGACCGGTTTACGGAACGAGCACGGCGGGTGCTGAGCCTGGCCCAGGAAGAGGCCGAGGCCTTCAACCACCGCTATATCGGCACGGAGCATATCCTCCTGGGGCTGATCCGGGAGGGGGAGGGAATGGCCGCCCGCATCTTGGGGGAGGTGGGGGTGGACCTGGAGAAGGTGCGCGGGGCGATCGAATTCATCGTCGGGCGGTCGGAGCGGACGGCCGCGCGGGAGAGGGAACTGACCGCCCAGGCGAAGAAGGCGCTGGAATTCGCCGTGGACGAGGCCCGGCGGCTGAACCATAGCTACATCGGTACGGAGCACCTGCTGCTGGGGCTATTGCACGGGCGGGACAACGTGGCCAGCAGCATCCTGGACAACGTCGGGGTGAATGCAGAGGATCTGCACAATCGCATCATGCAGGTGCTGCAGGAGGTCCCGGCGCGGGTAGCCGCCCAGCAGCCCCAGCAGAGCAAGACCCCTTACATCGACGCGCTGGGGATCGATCTGACCGAGGCTGCTCGGGCCGGCCGGCTCGACCCGGTGATCGGCCGGCAGATGGAGATCGACCGGGTCATCCAGATCCTTTCCCGCCGGACCAAGAACAACCCCGCCCTGATCGGTGACCCGGGTGTGGGCAAGACGGCTATCGTCGAGGGGTTGGCCCAACGCATCGTCAGCGGCCAGGTCCCTGACCCACTCCTGGACCGGCGCCTGCTGGCCCTCGACATGGGGGCCGTGGTCGCCGGGACCAAGTACCGTGGCCAGTTCGAGGAACGGCTCAAGCGGGTCGTGGACGAGGCCCGGCAGACCAAGAGCATCCTCTTCATCGACGAGCTGCACACCATCATCGGGGCCGGCGGGGCCGAAGGCAGCCTGGATGCGGCCAACATCCTCAAACCGGCCCTCTCCCGGGGGCAGATCCAGTGCATCGGCGCCACCACCCTGGACGACTACCGCAAGTACATCGAGCGCGATGCCGCCCTGGAGCGGCGGTTCCAGCCGGTCTACGTCGAGGAGCCCTCGGCGGAGGAGACGGTCGAAATCCTGCGTGGAATCGCCCCCCGTTACGAGCAGTTCCACCAGGTCAAGATCGCGGACGAAGCTCTACTCTCTGCTGCTTACCTCTCCGACCGCTACATCAGCGACCGCCACCTTCCGGACAAGGCCATCGACGTGATGGACGAGGCCGCCGCTCGGGTGCGGATGAGCCGCTACAGCACCTCCTCGCCGCTGCGCCAGGCCTTGAAGGAGATGGAAGATGTGCGGCAGCGCAAAGAGGCGGCAGTGGAGCAACAGGCTTTCGAGGAGGCCATCGCTCTGCGGGAGGAGGAGAACCGCCTGCGCGAGCGGGTCGAGGCACTGCGCCAGGGTATGGCGGAGTGTGAGGAAGGCCTGCCCGTGGTCACCTCCGACGAGATCGCCGAGATCGTCTCCATGTGGACCGGGATCCCCATTACCCGCCTGACCGAGGAGGAATCGGCCCGCCTGATGCGCCTGGAGGAGGAGTTGCACAAGCGCATCGTCGGGCAGGACGAAGCCCTCCACTCGGTGGCCCGGGCGATCCGGCGGGCACGCGCCGGCCTGAAAGATCCGCGCCGGCCGATCGGTTCCTTCATCTTCCTCGGGCCCACCGGCGTGGGCAAGAGCGCGCTCGCCCGTGCCCTGGCCGAGACCCTCTTTGGCACCGAAGACGCCCTGGTCAAAGTGGACATGTCCGAGTTCATGGAGCGGCACACCACTGCCCGCCTGGTCGGGGCTCCGCCCGGCTACATTGGCTACGGGGAAGGTGGCCAGTTGACCGACGCCGTACGCAACCGGCCCTATTCCGTCGTCTTGCTGGACGAGATCGAGAAGGCCCACCCGGATGTCTTTAACATGCTGCTGCAGATCATGGAAGACGGTTGTCTGACGGACGCCAAGGGGCGCAAGGTGGATTTCCGCAACGCGGTGTTGGTCATGACCTCCAACGTGGCGGCCGAGCAGATCATCCGGGGCTCCAGTTGGGGATTCGGCTCGCGCAGCGACGACCAGGCGGTAGAACTGCGCGAGTACGAGGCCATGAAGGACAAGGTGCTGGCCGAATTGAGGAACCTCTTCCGCCCCGAGTTCCTGAACCGGGTGGATGCCATCATCGTCTTCCACGCCCTCAGCCGCGAGCACATCCGTGCCATCGCCCGCATGCAGTTGGATCGGGTGGAGGAGCAGTTGCGCCAGGGCGGCTTTTCGTTGGAGGTGACCCCGGCCGGCCTGGCCCTTCTGTCCGAACGGGGCTACGACAGCGCCTTCGGTGCCCGCCCGCTGAAGCGGGCCATCGCCACGATGGTGGAAGACCCCCTGGCCGAGGCAATCCTGCAGGGCCGCTTCCACCCGGGCGACACCATCGTCGTCGACGCGGTGGAAGGGCAGTTCATCTTCCGGGCCAAGGCGGAGCCTGCGCTGACACCGCCCGAGGAGAAGGGGGTGCTCGAGGGGGTGGAGAGCAACTGAGAACGAAAATGCCGCCGCAGGGGCGCTATTGAACTGCGCTCCTGCGGCGGCACTCTGTTTTCAGGCTATCTATCCCTCCGGTGTGGGAGCGGCAATCCTCCACAGGCCGGCCGGCGTGTCCTCCTCCTGTCCCTCACGCGACTCGAAGGCAATCCACTTGCCGTCGGGCGACCAGGAGGGTGCTCCATCCTCGTGGGCATCGTCGTGGGTCACCCGGATGGGCGCTCCCCCTCCCGCCCCGATGATGAACAGGTTCGGCACGGGCAGGCCGCCGTGGTCGGAGGAGTAGACGATCCAGCGTCCGTCCGGCGACCAACTGGCGTCCGTGTCGCCGGAGGGAGCCGTGGTGACCTGGCGGACGTCGCTGCCGTCGGGAGCCATGGTATAGAGGTTCCAGTCGTCGCTGCCGGGGGTGCGGCGCTGGAAGAGAATGCCGTCCCCTTGGGGGGACCAGTTGGGTTGGCGGTCGTCGGTGCCGCCGGCCGGGCCATCGGTCAGTTGGGCCAGGCCGCTGCCGTCGGCACGCACCTTCCAGATGCTTCCCTGCCGCTGCTCCTCGGGAGCGGCGGGGTCCACTTCGAAGACGATCCACTGGCCGTCGGGAGAGAAGCTCGGCTCGACGAAATAGAGCCGCTCGCCGTGGCGGGTGACGCGGAAGAGGTCTCCCCCGGCCGCGGCCATCGTCCACACCTCGTCGGTGTCCTGGCGGTCGGAGGCGAAGGCGATGCGGCCGGCCGGCCCGTTCCAACTGCTCCCGGGCAGGTTGACGTCGTCGGCGTCGGGGTCCATCAGCAGGGGGGTGATCTGCAGGGTGGCC
>Ga0315296_10003186_pt1 | contig 13797 bp, 11 predicted proteins | sample YL17G14_18_MG_FD_203921 | JGI IMG/M metagenome (GOLD analysis project Ga0315296, IMG submission 203921) | Sediment microbial communities from Yellowstone Lake, YNP, Wyoming, USA - YL17G14_18 | ecosystem: Environmental > Aquatic > Freshwater > Lake > Sediment | place: USA: Wyoming | collected... | reverse complement strand
CAGTCCTTCGTTGTTGCCCGTTCCCAGGGCCGAGTCAAGGTCGATGACGTGGATCATCTCCGCTCCGCTGTCCTGCCACTTGCGAGCAACACCCAGGACGTTCTCTATCTTGACCTTCTCAGTGCCTGGCTTGCCTCCGACGAGCTGCACACAGTAGCCGTCCTTTATGTCGAGCGCTGGGAGCACTTTCATCTCTTGCCCTCCGCGATCGATATGAAGTTCGAGAGCAGCTTCAGCCCGGGAGTGCTGCTCTTCTCCGGGTGGAATTGGACGCCGATCACATTTCGATCCCTGACAGCAGACGGGAAACGTTCTCCGTATTCCGTCGTCGCGATGCCTATCTCTTTGGAAGGGTGGCACACATAAGAGTTCGCGAAGTAGAACTGCGAGCCCAATGTAACTCCGTCGAACAGCTCATCCTCGGTCCATGTCACATCGTTCCAACCCATCTGCGGTATCCTGGTCGCCCTCAGCTTCTTGACCTCGCCGGAAAGCACTGACAATCCCTCGCCAGCCGATTCCTCGCTTCTGTCGAACAGTATCTGCATGCCCAGGCAAATCCCCAGTGTTGGAATGCCCTCTGCGAGCTTGGTCTTGAGTTTTGGCAGGACCGGCCTGAGCGCGTCCATGGCAGCTCCGAACGCTCCTACGCCTGGGAAGACCACGCACTCTGCATCGAGAAGTCCTCTCATGTCCGACACGATCTCCGTCTTCGCTCCAGCCCTCTCCAGTCCTTTGGATATGCTGTACAGGTTTCCGACCCCGTAGTCCGCAATCGAGACCTTCATCACTTAGCACCTGCCAGCAAGTGCCCCAGCCTGTCGAGCAACCTGTCAGTCATTGCCCGAGGACCGATAGTAATCCTCACGTGGTTCTCGAGCAGCGGATAGGAATTGCAGTCCCGTATCGCGACGCCCTCGCCCCGCAAGGCCGAGACAAGGGCAGGTCCGTCCACTGGCGCCCTGCACAGCAGGAAGTTGCAGCACGAAGGATATACTGAGAAGCCCAACGACTGCAACTTCTTTCCCAGGAACTCCCGCTCTGATTTCATCTTCCTTACGACCTCCTCAATCCAGTCCTTGTGGTCCAAGGCCTTCGTTGCGACAGCCTCTGAGAAGGAGTTCAGTCCGAAGGGCGTCCTCACCTGTCTGAGTTCGTAAGTGACCTCCTTTCGCGATATGGCAAAACCTATCCGTAAGCCTGCGACGCCGTAAGCCTTGGAGAAGGTCCTCAGGTCGATCCCATTCTCGGAGGACAACACATCCTTGATCATGTTTGACCCACAGAAGTCAGCGTACGCTTCGTCGAGCATCACTATCCCCGGAGCCCACTCCAAAAGTCTCCTGACCTCTCTCACATCGAATAGATTGGCCGTCGGGTTGTTTGGCTGGCATATGGACACGAACTTCGGCCTCGTTTCAAGGATCGCATCAGCGTCTAGAGAGAAATCCCTCCGCAGCCTCTCCTCGACGATTTCCGCAAGGTGGACCCGCGCATAGAACTTGTACATGCTAAATGTAGGCGCAGGCTCGCAGAACACGTCCCCTGGGTTGAGGAAGCATTTCGAGGCGATGTCGAGAATTTCGTCTGATCCATTTCCGACGATGACTTCGTCTGGTGAGACCGAGAACTCGGAGGCTATTCTTGCGCGGAGCGAATCCGAGTTCTCACTGGGATACGCCCAAAGCCTCGAGAAATCGAACGATTCCACGACTTCCTGGACTGCGGGATTGATCCCGAACAGGTTCGCGTTGTCGTTCAGAAGCAACATGTCTGGCCTGGCGAGGGAATAGGACGGTCGAGTGAGTCCCGCGAGGGCCCTTCTCCTGAGCTCTCCGACCGAGGTCATTTCCTCACCTTCTTCGCTCTCGCGAGGGCCGCCTCGGCGTGCGCGGGCAGGCCTTCTGACCGGGCTAATGTCTCCACGATCTTTGAGAGTCTCCTTGCGCCCAAGGCGGTGAGTTGCTGGTAGGGAATCAGCTTGAGGAAGTCGTAGACGGTAAGCGACGATTTCACAGCAGCGACGCCTTTGGTCGGGAGGATGTGGTTGGTTCCCGAGCAGTAGTCTCCGAACGCGACGGAAGAGTACCTGCCTAGGAAAACGGACCCTGCACTCCTTACCAGGTCGAGCAACTGCATTGGCCCCTCAACATCGATCAGGAGGTGCTCGGGAGCGTATTCGTTGGAGAAATCCACCGCTTCGCTGATGTCGTCGACAACAACAAAAATCGCTCCTCGGTCAGAAGACACCATAGTTATGTCGCGCCTGTCTGCGCGAGCGAGCTTTCGCTCGAGCTCGGTCTTCGTCCGCTCAAGGACCTCCTCGTTCGTCGTTACAAGCAGCGCACGTGCTAGTGGATCGTGCTCGAGCTGTGCGAGCATGTCGAGCGCGAGCAGTTCGGGATCGGCCTTGTCATCTGCGATTATGAGGACCTCCGAAGGCCCTGCAAGAAAATCGATCTCGCAATCGTTCCGGACCAACAGCTTCGCCGCCGAGACGAAAGCCCCTCCAGGGCCGACGATCTTCTGTACCTTGCGGATCGAGTTCGTCCCGTATGCCATCGCGGCAACGGATTGGGCACCGCCGATCGGGTGCACCTCACGGACGCCGCACAGCTCGGCCGCTGCGAGTATCTCGTCGGGAACTTGTCCGGACTTCCCGGGCGTGCATATGACGGTTTCCTCGACTCCTGCCACGCGGGCTGGGATGCATGCCATGAGCACTGACGACATGTAGGCTGCCGTACCTCCTGGCACGTACACGCCGACTCTGTCAAGCGGGACGGTCCTCAGGCCCAACAGGCCAGTGGCGTCAGTGTATTCGAACGATCTTGGCATCTGCCTCTTGTGGAACGCCTCAATCCGTCTCTTGCTGACCTTCAGCGCGTCAAGAACTTCCTTAGAGACCTCGTCAACGGAGGATCGAACATCGTCTTCTGGGAGCGTCAAAGGGCCGCCCTTGAAGCCATCGAACCTGCGGGCGTACTTCCTGAGCGCCCCGTCCCCCTGTCTCCTGACATCGTCAATGATCTTCCTCGCGAGTCGCATGGGCCCGATGAGATCCACGTCTTCCCTGGACACGATCGCCCTGAGCTGGGCATCCGACATCTCATTCAATCTGAAAGTGAGCATCTCACAGGACCATCCTTTCAATGGGCACGACCAGGATGCCAGTCGCCCCTATGCCCTTCAGAACGGCGATGACCGCGTTGATCTCGTCCTCGTTCGTGACCGCGTGGATGGCAACCATATCCTCTCGGCCGTAGATGTTCATCACGGTCGGGCCCGAGACCCCGGGCAGAAGCGTGTTCAGGTTCCCAAGGCTTGCTTTCGGAACGTTCGCCATGAGGTATCTCTTCCTCGAGGCGTTCATGACGCTCTTGACCGCGTCAGTTACTTCCTCCATTCGCTCCTTCTTCTTCGCGATTGAGTCCGAGTTGCCTATCATCACGGCCTTCGACTCCAGGATGACTCCGACTTCCTTCAAGTGGTTGAGCTTCAGCGTGGAGCCAGTTTCCGTGAGGTCCGTTATGATGTCCGCCAGGCCGACCTGAGGCGCCACCTCTGCTGCACCCGAAACCTCCGCGAGCTCGATCCTCTTGCCCTCCTTGGAGAAGAATTCCCTCGTCAGGTTCGGGAAACATGTGGCGACCGTGCACCCATCCTTGACATCGCCCACGCTCTCAATCGCCGAATCCTCAGGAACCGCGACGACCAGACGACACTTGCCGAAATCAAGGTCCACGAGTGTCACGACCTTTCTGTTGGTCTCCCGCACTAGGTCGAGGCCCGTGATTCCGAGGTCGGCCGCACCCATCTCCACGAACTCGGGTATGTCCTGCGCCCTCGCGAGCAGTATCTGGTACCTCCCCTTGCCGAACTCGGCGAGGAGCGTGCGGTTGCTCCCCTCCGGCACCGGGAAACCTATCTTGTTCATCAGCCTGATCGCGCTCTGGTTCAGCCTCCCCTTGTTGGGGACCGCTATCCTCACCATCGTCAACTCAATGCACCTCCTTCGGCCCTCTCCCCAAAAATAGATGACTCTGAGGACAGGCTTTCGGAAAACAACCCTCTGGCACACTCGCTAGGCCGGATGTATCTATCCGTGAAGACAATCAAACACGACTGACTTACGGGCCATGTTTGCGCCTCGGGCATCCGCGTGAAGACCTGGTCCGTATTTATTGGTTCCGCCCGGAATGAGGTCTCCGCTGCATACCATTGTACATCGGATGGGCAACGCCAGTGGGGTGTCCGAACACGAATTGCACGGTTTCCCCCAGGGCGAAACCGTCAGAATCAAGTGTGATGACGGAACCCCATACCTTGATATTGGACGAGACTTTTCCGGAGTCGGGAGCGAATTTCGGCGGAAATTGGTGGTTCGTTCCTAGCACGATGATCGGCGATGAACGAGGAACGCAAGGAGCACCAAGCAGATGAGCTCAGGAATCTCGCGGTCGCGAGCATCCTAGAGGTCACTTCTGACTTCCTTTATGTCGAGAGTCTAGACGCGCTCCTTCAGAAGATCGTCAAGGTGGTTTCCGAGACCTTCGGCATCGCGAAGGTGCACATCGGCATCAGAGAGAAGGACACGGACCTCTTGGCCGTACGCGCCGCTCATGGTTTCGACCCCGAGACCGAGATGCGGATCAAGAAAGTGAAGTACAGTCTCGAGCGCATGAAGAACGATCTCAGACCGGAGCTGAAGATAGGCAAGAACGCTTACTATGTGCCCGCCGAGAGCTGGGAACCTGACGAAGAAGACCTCATGTTCATAGCGAGGCCGGAACGCATTGACCGCGCGAGAGAGACGCCGAACGAATGGCACGAATGCGACTTCATCGACTTCCTGATGTACGAGAAGGACGGTTCGCTCCTCGGATATCTCGAGCTGGACGAGCCGGACGACTCGAAGGTGCCTTCAGAGGACACCATCAGGGCTATCGAGGTCTTCTCAGACCTCGCGGCCATTGCCATACAGAACGCCTCCCTATACGAGAAGCTCGAAGATGACCGCCGGAAGATCCAGCTGCTGATCGACCTAATAGGCCATGACGTGAACAATTACGCCCAGGGGGTGAACGGGTTCATAGAGCTCGCGATGTCCCGGCCGGACGTGCCGCAGCCTGCGAGGAAGAGCCTGGCGAAAGCTCACGACCAGGTGATGAACCTCAACAAGCTCGTGAGAAACGTCAACATATACGCCAAGGTCGAGTTCGCAGGCGACAAGAACATCCATCCTATGGATGTCGTGACCACGGTCGAAGAGGCTTTCTCCGCGGCGCAGTCCTCGTCCCCGAACAAGGATGTCAGGATGGTCCTCAAGGATGACGGGAAGAAGAAGCTCTCGCAGATGAACGAGCTGGCAAAGGACATATTCCTCAACCTGTTCTCGAATTCCATCAAGTTCGACGGACACGAGAAAGTCGTCATCGACGTGGATATCGAGGGCCAAACCATGGACAAGGTGGAGTATTGGTGCGTCTCGGTCGCCGACCACGGCCCTGGCATCGAGGACGGCATCAAAGACAAGATATTCGACAGGTTCACCCAGGGTCCGTCGACCTCGATCGGGACCGGCCTAGGCCTGTACATAGCGAAGGCGCTCGTGGAGATCTACAAGGGGAGAATCTGGGTCGAGGACAGGGTGAGGGGCGACCGGTCCAAGGGTAGCATCTTCAAGGTGATGATGCCAAAATACGCAGGCTGGATGCCTAGGTCGGATACAGAACGCCAATGATCAGGACAAACACCGACACTCCGATGCAAAGGCCCACGACTATCCAGGGGTTGACCTTCAGGGCCTTGTCGTCTTCTGAGTCGAAGTACCTAATGAGACCAGCTGCCGAGTGGAAGCCCTCTCCTTTCTTGTTCTTCGCCATCGCTCTCGCGGCTCCTATTGAAGGATTCTCTATTTAAACGTTTATGGACTCCCGCGCGCGCCAATAAGGCGCTTCCAGCTCAAAGCGCTGGCATTGCGACATCATGAAAAACATTATATAATCTTCAAACAGATTGTCATTACCCAGTCTAGCTAGCGCGGTCATGGCGTCGATTGCAGCTATTCTGGGCACGCCGAGTTAACAGGCGTTCATACACAGGCTTAGGAGGTTGAACCATCGCAACGGTGTTCCTCGTCGATGACGAGAAGTTCATTGTCGACCTTTATAGGGACATTCTCGAAGCGAACGGGCACACCGTCATCGGCGTCGCCTCCGACGGCGAGGAGGCCGTTCAGAAGTACAAGGCGATGAAAGAGAAGCCTGTGGTGATCATCATGGACCAACGCATGCCCGTGAAGGACGGCGTGAGCGCGACACAGGAGATTTTGAAGATGGACCCCGAGGCCACGATATTCTTCGGCAGCGCGGACCTCCACATAGAGAAGGAGGCCATGGCAGCGGGAGCCAAAGGATTCCTTCTGAAACCCTTCAGGATAGAGGAGCTGCTGGACGCGATCCAAGAAGCGGCGAGCTCCAAGGTTAAGTGCTAGCGAAGCCGGTGTTTCTTCAGCTGCTGGCTTCGACCGAGAGAGTGAGGTGGGCAGTGTGAGCGAACGAGAGATAAGAAACGAGAACGGCAGGACGACCGGCCTACTTTTAAGTAGGCCGGCAGGATATGAGGCGACGGCACCCGAGCAGAGGGATGCGTAATGGCAGAAGAAGAGAGCGACCTTAAGACCCTCAGAAGGAAGAAGCTACAAGAGCTTCGAGACCGAGGGCTTGACCCGTACAAGAAGTACCGTTTCGAGCGGTCGCACGGATCCGCACACCTCAAGAAGCAGTTCGAGGGGGTCGGGGCGGAGCGGAACAAGGAAGAGGTCTCGATAGCCGGCAGACTGATGGGCATGAGGCTCCACGGCAAGGCGGGCTTCGCCGACCTTCAGGACAGGGACGGGAGGGTTCAGCTCTACTTCAAGCTCGACGAGCTGGGAAAGGACAAGTTCGATCTGTTCAAGTCGCTCGACATAGGAGACATCGTCGGGATCAAGGGCCACGTCTTCAGGACCAAGATGGGCGAGATCACGGTCGCCATCAATGACTTCGAGATGCTGTCCAAGGCGGTCGAGCCCTATCCGGAGAAGTTCCACGGGCTCCAGGATGTCGAGATGCGGTACAGGAAGAGACACCTGGACATGATCATGAACCCTGACGTCAGGGAGATATTCATCAGGCGCAGCAAGATGGTGGCGTTCATGCGGAACTGGCTGAACGCGAGGGGCTTCATCGAGGTGGAAACCCCGATACTCCAGCCAATCTACGGAGGCGCCCTTGCGAGGCCTTTCAAGACGCACCACAACTTCCTCAACATGGATCTATACCTCAGGATAGCGACCGAGCTGTACCTCAAGAGATGCATAGTCGGAGACCTCGAGAAGGTCTACGAGATCGGCCACAACTTCAGGAACGAGGACATCGACGCGCAGCATTATCCAGAGTACACCTCCATGGAGCTGTACCAGGCCTATGCGGACTACAACGACATCATGGACCTCACGGAGGCGCTGATCTACGACACGGCCAAGCACATCTGCGGCACCGACAAGATACCCTACGGAGACAAGGTACTGGACCTCTCGAAGCCTTGGGTGAGAGTCACTATGCACGACGCGATCCAGAAGCACTTGGGCCTCGACATCGAGAAGATCAAGACGGTCGATGACGCCAAGGAGGCGGCGCTCAAGCTCGGAGTGAGGGATGTCGGGGAGTGCAACCAGCTCGGGCTCATCATATTCGAGATATTCGATCAGAAGGTACAGCCGTTCCTGACAAACCCGACATTCGTCATCGATCACCCGATCGAGATCTCGCCTCTCGCGAAGAGGAAGAGAGGCAATCCCAACCTAGTGGAACGGTTCGAGCTGTTCATCAACGGGTGGGAGTTCGCGAACGCCTACTCTGAACTGAACGATCCGGTGGAGCAGGAGCAGAGGTTCACGGAGCAGGAACGCCTTAAGCAAGAAGGTGACGAGGAAGCGCATCCGATCGACACAGACTACGTCCAGGCACTCGAGAGCGGCCTTCCGCCCACGGGCGGGCTCGGGGTAGGCATCGACAGGCTCGCGATGATCTTCACGAACTCGCAATCGATCAAAGAGGTCTTGCTCTTCCCGCACATGAAGCCCGAAGCGGTCTAGAAGGATCAGATGATGGGTAGCGACGAAGCGGAGATCAAGCACCTGGAGCGAGGCCGGCTGGATGAGCTGATCGATGCCCAGAACGAGATATTCTCCGATTACATCATCCCCATGAAGTCCTCGAGAGAGTTCTTCCTCGATTTTCAGAGATCTGTCGGCGGGGATCTCAGAAACGTTCTCGTGGCATTCATCAAAGGCGAGATGGTCGGGTATGTCAACCCTGTGATCGACCGCCAGGAAGGATGGATTGGAGGTTTTGGCGTCATTCCGAGCATGAGAGGCAGGGGGCTCGGACACAAGCTCATGCGCTCCGCCGAAGAGCTCTGTCGGTCCAGAGGGGTACACAACATCTACTTGGAGGTCATCGAAGGCAACGACCGCGCGCAGAGGCTGTATGAAGAGCTCGGATACGTCGCGACCCGGAAGTTCGTGACCGCGGAGGGCAGACCTGCGAGATTCGAAGGATTCGGGATAGTCCCCCACAAGTCGGACGTCTCTGAGATAGTCCCGCTCCACGAAAAGGCCTACAAGGACACGTGCTGGCAACGCAGGAAGACTGAGGCCATCGTCGAGTCTGCCCAAGGAGCGGAATGCTACGTTGTGAACGGAGGCTTTGTGCTCACGCGTACGGTCGACACTAGCGGGTTCATACCTTTCCTCGGAGTGGTGCCGGAGAAGAGAGGGAAGGGTGTCGGGACGGCGCTAGCGAAGTTCGCGCTGACGCGTCTCTGGGACTTGGGCACCTTCAAGGTGGCACTGTACAACGTCAACGAAGACCTGCCCACTCTTCGCATGTTGGACAAGTTCGATTTCAGGATCACGATGAAGCAGACAGAGATGAAGAAGCAGTTGTGAAGAAGAAGGAAAAGGGTTGTTCCGAGGAGTCCCGCACGTCGGGACTCCTCTGTTCGGTCAAGGTGCCTGAGACTTGCACTGGGCGAACTTCTCGTCGGCAGCCCACTTCGCGTTGACCCATTCCTGGAGCTTCTGGATGTCCGCCTCGGTCATGTGCCTGAACCGGCCCTGGAGCTTCAGGTACTCCTGCACGGGGGTCATCTTCGGCTTCCTGTTGATTGTGACCTTGCCGTTCTCACACTCGTACAGAGTCCACATGCCGGTGTCGACCGCGAGCTTGCACATCTCCATGGACTTCGCGGTGTCGTGCCTCCAACCAGTTGGACACGGAGTGAACATCTGGATGTATCTGAAGCCCTTCATCTTCTTGGCCTTCTCGAACTTGTTTATGAAGTCCTGTATGTGGCCAATCGATGCGGTTGCCACGTACGGCACGTTGTGAGCCATCATTATCTGCGGCATGTCTTTCTTGAAATTCTGCTTGCCGGACCTCACTTTGCCGACCGGAGTTGTGGTGGTCCATGCGCCGAATGGAGTAGACCCAGACCTCTGGATGCCGGTGTTCATGTAAGCCTCGTTATCGTACATGACGTACAGCATATCCTCGTTCCTCTCCGCACATCCCGACAATGACTGTATGCCTATGTCCGCGGTTCCTCCGTCACCAGCGATGCCGAGCACGAGAGTGTGGTCATTGCCTTGCATCCGCAATCCTCTCGACACACCCGCCGCGCAGACGGCCGTGTTCTCGAACGCGACATGGTGGAAAGGCACCTTCCAGGCAACGAGCGGGTAGGTCGCGCCGAAGACCAAAAGACAGCACGCCGGGCTGACGACGACGGTGTCCGGCCCGAGGATCTTCATCATGTTCCTGACGGCGGTCGCCGCGCCGCATCCTGAGCACGCCGTGTGCCCGCGTGTGAAGAGCTCCTCATCTGGCATTTCCTTGAGTTTCATTGCTCGACCCCCCTTGTGCCCATCCATGTGATCTCTTTCTTCGCTTTGCCAGTCTTCGCTGCCTCCAGCAGGCGCTCGTACATGAACCTGACATCGACAGACGACACATCCCTGCCTCCGAGGCCGCCTATGAAGTCCATGGTCGGCACATTGAGACCGTAGGCAGCGTTTCTGAGCTCGATGAACGACGGCCCCGCGACGCCGTACGACACGGCCCTGTCGAACACTCCGACCGCCTTGACCCTTCCCGCGATCTTTCGCATTTGCTCGGTCGGGTAAGGCCTCCAGAATCTGAGTTTCACAAGGCCGACCTTCTTGCCGACGGCCCTCAGCTCGTCGACCACCTCGTGCGCCGTGGAGCTGGCAGTTCCAATCGTTACGAGCACGACCTCGGCGTCGTCGACCATGTAAGGGTCGATCATTCCGCCATGGTTCCTGCCGAACTGTTTGGCAAAGGCCGAATTGACTTCGTCAACGACCTTCGGCACTTGGCGTATGGCATTGTCCAGGTTCCATCGGACCTCCATCATGTACTCCGGGGGCACGAAGGGGCCGACCACGGTCGGAGCCTTCGGATCTAGGATCGGGCTCGGCGGAACGTACTTTGGCACGAACTTGTCGGCCTCTTCTGGATCGGACAGCTCGACCGGCTCCACAGTGTGCGATAGAATGAACGCATCGAGGTTGACCGCCATCGGCAGAGCGACGCGTTTGTCCTCAGCGATCCTGAACGCCTGCAGGACCATGTCGTGGACCTCCTGATTGTTGTCGCAGAAGACCTGTATCCATCCCGAGTCGCGCTCCGGCATTATGTCGTTGTGCTCCACCCAGATGTTGATTGGCGCAGCGATGGCCCGGTTCACGACCGCCATGACGACCGGAAGCCTGAGCCCGGATGCGATGGGAAGAATCTCGTGCATCAACGCGAGCCCTTGCGACGATGTGGCTGTGAACGTCCTCACGCCGGTAGCGCTAGCCGACACGCACGCGCTCATGGCGGAATGCTCGCTCTCGACCTCCATGTACGCGCAGTCCAGCTCGCCGTTGTTGATGAATTCCGATAGATGCTCCACGATGAAAGTCTGAGGAGTGATCGGATAGGCGGCAACTGTCTTGACCCTGGCTCTCATTGCGCCGTATGCGGCTGCATAGTTGCCCGTAACAACCTTCTTTGTCGCCATCCTCTCACCTCACCATCTTGATGGCGTCGACGGGGCACTCGTTGGCGCATATCCCGCAGCCCTTGCAGTATGTCATGTCGAAATCCATCCTGTCGCTCTTCCTGTAGATGCATCCCTCTGGACAGTAGAACCAGCAGAAGTTGCACATGGTGCACTTCTCCTTGTCGTACTCTGGGTAGAAAACCTTCCAGCTCCCGGTCTTGCTCTCAACGAACGATCCCGGACCGACGAGCCCGGCTTCCGTCTTCATAGGTATCGAGGCCGCCCCGACCGGCATCTCCTTGACATCAGGCAGCCACTTCTTCGCTGCCTTCAGCTGCCTGTGACCGTGAGACTCGCCGACGACTGTCCTGTCATAGGCCGTCCTAGCAGCCTTTGAGTTCAGGTCGCCGACCTTAGGCCCGAGCCTGTCGCCGAAGATCTGCATGATGCCCTTCTCAATCGATTCGATCTTGACCAAGCCAGTGGCCTTCGCGAACGCCCCCAGAATGGCGGAGTTGGTGGCCGGCTGCTTAAGCACCTCCAGGGCGACGCTCGTCGCATCTACAGTGGCCAGCATGACATCGACTCCGACATCGATCTCGCTCGGTTTCTTTACGGAGTTGACGATGACCATGCCGCCTTTCTTAAGGCCCTCGACGACGTTAACGCCCTCGATTAGACTCTCGTCAAGGACGACGACAAAGTCCGGTTCGTAGACCTGCGTCTTCCTGTAGATCCTCTTCTTGTCAATCCTGGTAAACGCGAGCACGGGTGCGCCACGCCTTTCTGCTCCGAAAAACGGGAATGCGGTGGCGTAGCCGCCTTCTTGGAAGGCCGCGCTCGCGAGTGCTTGTGCTGCCATGACCGCGCCTTGACCGCCGCGGCCATGGAATCGTACCTCGTACATTCTTAGGCCTCGCTGGTCGTTTTGTATGAGAGGCTCGACCTTAAGCCTTTCGTTTCAACTTATATTGAGCCTAGGGATGGCCAGACAGGTCGAATGTTGCGAAAGAAACACCGCCAAATAGTGTCATTCTCGTTAGTCGATGAAGGGGTGATGTTCGATGGTCGTGAAACTGATGGGAAGAGCGCCTCGGACCGAGTCGGCTACTGCCCAAACCTTTTTGGAGCAAGCAATGGATTGGGAGCAAGATGACCAAGAAGCAGCCCGAGGGCGTCACCCTCAAAGTGGCCCGGGCTCACCACCAATCCGAGGTAGGGCTCGGCAGGGCGAGGATTGATTCTCAGACCAGGAAGGCCCTCGGTGCGGATGTCGGAGAAATCATTGAAATCGTCGGCAAGAAACGGACCGCCGCTAAGGTCTTCAGGGCTGCGCACGAGGACGAAGGTCAGGGCATAATCAGGATAGACGGGATGATCAGGGGCAACGCTGGCGTGTCAATCGGCGAAAAGGTCGTGATCGCTAAAGCTGAAGGGCAGTCCGCTCAGAAGGTGATAGTCGCGCCCAAGATACCCCAGGGCAAGCGGGTCAGGTTCGGGCAGGGCGTAGAAGGTTTATTCAAGAAAGGGCTCCTGAACAGAGCGCTCGTCAAAGGCGACGAGATAATCATACCTAACATCGCGCTCATGGGCGGCTTTCTGCCGTTCGTCGTGGTTTCGACGACCCCGAGCGGCATAGTCCAAGTCACGGAAAGCACTGATCTGGCGGTCAAGACAGAGCCCGTCGAGGTCACGCAGATAGAGCGTCCTTCTGTGACTTGGGAGGACATCGGAGGGCTCGAAGGCGAGCTTCAGAGGATCAGGGAGATGATCGAGCTCCCTCTGAAACATCCTGAGGTGTTCTCCCGGCTTGGGATTGATCCTCCAAAGGGCGTGCTCCTCTACGGCCCGCCCGGGACTGGCAAAACATTAATCGCCCGCGCGGTCGCGAACGAGGCTGGGGCCAACTTCTACGCGATCCAAGGCCCTGAGATAATGTCCAAATTCTACGGACAGAGCGAAGAGAGGCTCAGAGACATGTTCACCGAGGCCGAGAAGAACTCCCCGTCCGTCATATTCATAGACGAGCTAGACTCGATTGCCCCGAGGAGAGATGAAGTGCAGGGCGAAGTCGAGAGAAGAGTCGTCGCACAACTCCTCACGCTGATGGATGGATTGACCGCGAGAGGCAACGTCGTCGTGATTGCCGCGACCAATAGGGAAGAAGCTATCGACCCGGCACTGAGAAGACCAGGGAGGTTCGACCGGGAAATCGAGATCGGGGTCCCGACCGCGGAGGGCCGCGGAGAGATTCTCCAGATCCATACGAGGGGCATGCCGCTCGAGGAGAACGTGCAACTCGAGCACATCGCGAAGATCACGCACGGGTTCGTCGGAGCTGACCTCGCCTCACTCGCCAGGGAGGCTGCGATGAAGTCGCTCAGACGCTATCTCCCAGAGATAGACCTGGGCAAGCCGATCCCGGCGGAGGTGCTCGAGAAGATGAAGGTGACCGCTCAGGATTTCTCGGACGCGCTCAAGGAGATCGAGCCGAGCGCGATGAGAGAGGTCCTTGTGGAGATTCCGAGGGTCACATGGGCCGACGTGGGGGGCCTCGACGAAATCAAGAGAGAGCTTCACGAATCCGTCGAGCTGCCGCTTGAAGAACCCGAATCGTTCGCGCGCATGGGCATCAGACCTCCGAAGGGATTGCTGCTGTTCGGAGCCCCCGGAACGGGCAAG
>Ga0315296_10003185_pt1 | contig 13799 bp, 17 predicted proteins | sample YL17G14_18_MG_FD_203921 | JGI IMG/M metagenome (GOLD analysis project Ga0315296, IMG submission 203921) | Sediment microbial communities from Yellowstone Lake, YNP, Wyoming, USA - YL17G14_18 | ecosystem: Environmental > Aquatic > Freshwater > Lake > Sediment | place: USA: Wyoming | collected... | reverse complement strand
AGAGATAAAATCCATTATAGCAACGAATAAGATGAATCGCCAATATCTTGAGAGTAGACCCTCTTTAGGAGATCGAGGTGGATAATTCATTATGTCTGGGTCTTTTGGGTCAATGCTGAGAGCGACTGCGGGTAGACCGTCAGTCACTAGATTAATCCAGAGCACGTGGATAGGCAGGAATGGGATAGGATATCCTATTAAGGCGGCAACAGTGACCTCCATGAACTCGTCAAAGTTGGCGCTTAACATCAACCTGACATATTTGGTGATATTATCATAGATGTGGCGGCCTCCCTCCACGGCACGGACTATGGTCGCGAAGTTGTCGTCCTCGAGGACCATGTCCGAGGCTTCCTTGGTGACATCGGTCCCCTTGATGCCCATGGCTACGCCGATGTCGGCCGCCTTCAGAGCGGGAGCATCGTTTACTCCGTCGCCCGTCATGGCGACTATGTGGCCCTTCCTCTTGAGGGAGTGGGCTATGCGCATCTTGTGTTCAGGCGATACTCGGGCGAACACTCGCACTTCGTCGATGACCCTGTCGAGGTCCTCGTCGCTCATCTTGTTGAGGTCCTCGCCCGTCAGGACCGATCGAGGCGTCTCCTCCAGCATTCCTATCTCCCTGGCTATGGCGACGGCTGTGAGCTTGTGGTCGCCCGTCACCATTACCGACCTTATGCCGGCTTTCCTGCAGAGCTGGATCGCCGGTCGCACCTCCTCCCTCGGCGGATCGATCATTCCGAGGAGGCCGACGAAGGTGAGGCCGAACTCAGCCTCCTCCATGTCGTAGTCGTCGGTCTCCGGCGGAAGCACCTTGTAGGCCACCGCCAGCACCCTGAGCGCGTCGCCGGCCATATCCTTCATCGAGGAGAGTATGCTCTCCCTATCGGGATCGTTTATGGACCTCACGGTGCCTTCTCGCTGGATGCTGACGCTCCTTTCAAGGATGATCTCCGGGGCTCCCTTGACGTATGCGACTTTCTCTCCATCGGGCGTGGTGTGGATTGTGCTCATCATCTTTCTGCCGGAGTCGAAGGGGACCTCGCCTACCCTAGGAAAGCTCTTCGCCAAGTCCTCCCTCCAGAGGTTGGCTTTAGCAGCCACCACGACCAGAGCCCCCTCTGTCGGGTCTCCAAAGATTTCCCATTTATCATGGTTGGAGTGGAGGTGGGCATCGTTGCATAGGGCGCCTATTCTCAGAAGCAGGGAGAGGTCGCCTTCCGCCTTTGGGTCAAAACCTTTGTTTTCTAATATGAACTCTCCCTTGGGAGCGTACCCGACTCCTGTAACGGTTATATCTCTTCCGTTGTATGCCATTCGGCTGACCGTCATCTCGTTCCGGGTCAAGGTTCCCGTCTTATCAGAACAGATGACGGTGGTGCTGCCGAGCGTCTCGACTGATGCCAGCTTTCGAACGATCGCCTTCTGCCGTGCCATCCTCCCAACACCAAGGGCGAGAGTGATTGTGAGAACAGCGGGGAGCCCCTCAGGGATGGCTGACACCGCCATGCTCACAGAGGTCAAGAATAGGGTTTCAAGATCAGTCTGATGAACTAATAAGCCCAAAATGAAGATCCAAACGGTGAATATAATCGAGATGGTCCCCAATTGACGCCCCATCTTCTCGACCTTCTTCCTCAGCGGGGGGGCCTCTTCTTCAACCGACTGGACCAAGCTGGCTATCTTACCGAACTCCGTGCTCATCCCCGTCTCCGTCACAACCGCTACAGCTCGTCCACTGGAAATGGCGGTTCCCATGAAGATCATATTAATGCGGTCGGATACTCCCATCTCAGGCGGCAGAACGCACGCTCGCTTCGCAACGGGTCTGGACTCACCCGTCAGGGCGGCCTCGTCGACGTGAAGATTGGCGGCTTCCAACAGACGTGCATCTACTGGGACGCGACTGCCGGCGTCCATTAATATGATGTCTCCGGGAACCAGCCTTTTCGATTCTAAGGATTTCTCGTATCCATTCCTAAGGACGATAACTTGAGGTGCGACCATTCGCTTCAGGGCCTCGAGAGCCTTCTCCGCTTGGTACTCTTGAACAAAGCCTAGCACTGCGTTCATGAAGACGATCGCTAGGATAATGTAAGTGTCAGTGAAGGGCTCATCCTGTCGGAGAGATATGTAAGCTGAGACGATAGCTGCAACGATGAGGATGATCACAAGGATGCTGGTAAACTGGCCTAGAAACATCATCGATGGCGAAGTTCTCTTCTCTTCACGAAGTTCATTGAGGCCATACGCCTCTAATCTATGCTCAGCCTCCTCATCGGTGAGACCCCTCCTGCTTGTTTCCAGAGAACCCAGCACCGACTCCATTTGCATCGCATGCCAGATTCCTTCATCTAGTCGAGCAGCTGGTTCCAATCGTTCGAGATTCCTGGAGATTTTCCCACTATTGGTTGGACCAACCAAATGATGTTCTCCTGAAAGTGCATCGTTATAACAAAATATTTAAATATATCGATTTCCTCCTCTTAAAATGTTATGGAAGGCGGGAAGGTTCCTCAGATTGCGCTGTTCCATTGCTCTGGATGCATGTCCAGCGTCGGCGCTTTGACCGTGGAGGCTTCCTTGGAAGCCTTCAAAAGGCTTGATAGCGAAAATGTTGGCCTATTCTGCCTCTCGGCGATAGCCAACGAGGTGCAGAGGCACAGGAGGACGACGGAACGAACAAAGGTGATTGTCGCAATAGATGGGTGTGCTAACAATTGCACGACCGACATCCTGGAGAATCATGGTTTCAACCGCCATTTACGGCTCAATCTAGTGAAAGACCTTAAACTAAAGAAAATAGGGCCCTTCAAGCCTTTCGACTATACCCCTGAGGAGTTTGAGATGGTTGTGAATAAAATAATCGAGATCTGTAAGGAGAACCTCAGAAAGGAGGAGAAATAAGATTGACCCAAGTCAGTTCACACTGGGATAAACCGCAAGGTAGTACCGAGTGGAAGGAAGGCATGCCGAGCCACGAGAACATAATCTACGCCTGCTTCGGCGGGCTTTCTAATACGGGCATAACCGCTGCCTTGGCCAGCTTGGAGGCGGTGAAAGAATTGGGCTTAGAGAAGGTCAGCATAGGCTGTCTGGCGGGTATATCCACGAACGTGGATCCCGTCATCGGGAAGACAAGGGTCGCGAAGAAGGTCATCACCGTTGACGGTTGCCCTATGCAATGCAGCAGAAAGGTGATAGAGCAGGCCGGATTCCCCATTGCGAAAAGCATAGTTCTGGTGAGAGACATAGGTATGAGAAAGAAGGCGCTGCATGAGGATATCGGAAAAGACTTGAAGCCTGTTATGGAATACGTGTCGAAAGAAGACGTGAAAAAGGCGAAAGAATTAATCATAATAGCAATAAAAGAAGGATAAACTTGACTATGTCATCATTCCTTTTGAACGATAATGAAGCATCACGGATGCTTAGAGACATTCTCCAGCTGACATCGCATCCAGTAGCGGTCAAACTCGTAAAGGTTGAGGATAGTTTAGAACGTCTTCCTCCGGAACCTCGTAAACGCCTGAGATATTGTCAGGGTCTGATGGAGGCCCGGAGGGGTCAATCGCTGACATTAACCAAAGAAACTCTTAGTTGTCCAGCCGCCGCAGCCGCATTTGGCTTCTCACCCCTTCCAGACAAAATCAAAAAAGGCGAGATGCTCAAATCTCTCGGCCTGTTCGAGTCGGAGGAAGCAGCTGCCAACCTCATGAAGCAAATGCCGAGATTAAAGCAGGGAGCCTATAAGGCAGTATCTCTAGCCCCGCTGGAAGGGGGATCGTTTATGCCCGATGTCACCGTGATCGAGGACGACCCCGAGAAGATCATGTGGATAAATCTTGCTTCAATACACGATACGGGTGACCGCATCTCCTTCAGCTCTTCGATCTTCCAAGCCTGCTGCGTCGATGTAACCGTCATACCCTTCCTCACGGGCAAGGTGAATGCCTGTTTCGGCTGCTACGGTTGCAGGGAAGCGACCAATCTAAAAGATGAAGAAGGTCTTGTCGGAATCCCCTTTGAAAAACTTGAAGAGATCGTGAGAGCGCTTCAAGCATTATCCATAAAAGCTATGCCCTCTGTACGAAAAAAGGGCGTCTATAACCTATTCATTAAATCATTGACATCCTAATATGACATGGATATACTAAAAGGCTCAACGGACCTCCTAGGACCTATTTGCAGCATCGACGGTCTGTGAGGTTTTTTTTGTCTTGCTTGGGCCATTCGACAAGGCACGGTTGTCCAATCGAAGTATTTAAATATGTCAATCTTTCTTCGAATGAGTGTGAGACAGATTGAGTGTAAGGATAGAAGTAATCGGTGTTAGCCCTCCGTGCTCTCGATGCAAGCAGACGGAGGAGAACGCAAAAAAGGCAGTCTCAAAACTCAGCAGTGAAGGGATCAACGTCGAGATCACTAAGCTCGACATAGCCACAAAGGAGACAATCTCGAAATACGGCGTACTGATGTCGCCAGCTCTGGCGATCAATGGTGTCGTGAAGATCATGGGCAAGGTGCCCGACACAGGCCTTATCGAACGACTACTGAGAGAAGCACTCTAAGGGTGGGGCTTTTGGAGAGGAAGCGGGCGCTGAAGACGGCTCTGATGCTCGGCTTCGTGCTCTTCTTCATAGTGATGATGGCGCAGGCCATCATCGGCGCCTATACGTTAACACCCACATCCACCGCCGAAGACCTCAAGGGGCTTCCCTTGTGGCAGATACCACTGGTCTACATATGGGACTATGCAAAGCATGGGTGGCTCTGCCTCGGCTTCGCGTTCGCGGTTTCTGGCCTCTTCTCCGAGTTCATTCCTCAACAATTCATGCTTCGTTACATGAGCAGCGGGCGGCCAATAGCCTATCTCCTCGCGATCCTCCTTTCGCCCGTCTTCTGTGTCTGCTCGTGTACGATGGTGCCAATCTATGCAGGCCTCATCTACGCCGGAGCAGGAATAGGTCCTGCTTTAACCTTCCTATACGTTGCGCCTGCTAACAATCTCTTGGCCTGCATTGTGACCATACAGGTTCTCGGCTGGAAGATCGCTGTCGCCGATATGGTAGCCGCAGGCATAAGCGCGGTTTTCATAGGCTATCTGGTCTCAAGAACGCCCTGGGGAAGATCCTTTGAACAGCGATACCGAAAGAATCCTGGTAATCCCGGTCAGACCGTTTCCGTTGAGCTCGTGAAAGAGCCGATTGACGAGAGGCTTTGGAGCGCCCTCAAGTTCGGTGGACACCTCGCCAAGCAGATCGTTCCCGCCTTCCTCTTGGGGCTCGTGATCGTGAGCTACTTCCAAGCCTTCTTTCCCGAGTCCTGGGTCGAGGCGTACCTGACAGGTGCCCTCGGCGTGGTGCTCGCCGCCCTCCTCGCAGGACCGTTGTACACGCCGACGCTGATCGAGGTAGTCCTGGGAAAGACCCTTGTGAATCTCGGCATGTCACCCGGTGCGACGATAGCTTGGCTGATGGGGCAGCCCTACGATGTGCCCAACTCCCTCTCCAACTACCGAATAACCGGCTGGAAGATCGTGCTGACATACGACCTCCTCGCCTTCGCCTTCGCAGCCGCCTCGGGGCTGATCTATGGTTTCCTGGTCGGTGGGCTGTGACACTCGCCAATCCTATCTCTATATTTCTATGTGATTTCAGAAATACGATTAATAGAGAGATGGAAAATGGAAGAACAGATCGGAAACATTGATAACAAAGTCTTGAAGTTCAGGGCCCGGATCTTCAACGTCCTTGGGGATGCAAATCGAATCAAGATAATGGAGCTCCTTAGAGATGGAGAGAAGTGTCAGTGCGAGATCATTCCGTACTTACGTCAGTCTCAGCCGACGATTTCAAGACACCTTAGCCTCCTCGAAGAGGCCGGTCTCATACGATCCAGAAGGGACGGCAAGAAAGAGCTTTATCGTGCTACTGACGAACAAGTCTACAAGCTAATTGATGCCCTCGATTATGAACTCATGCGCTTTCTATCAAGCGGTTTGATGAGTAAACTGTTCCGGTAAAGAGGTGAGGAAGGAGACGTCTTCTCAGAAACTCTCAGAGCAAGAGAAAGACCTCAGATATTATGCCTTGGTAACCGAGGACATTGTAAAGGTTCTTCAGACGATCGATCGTCGTATAGAAAGGATAAACACGGAATTATCGTTCGTGCAAGACGAAAAAGAGGTTAAAGGATATGTCAAAGGGAAAAGTGCTGATTGAAATATACGAGGAGGACCCATTCACAGGATGCTGCGGCCCCGGGATAGCCTCTCCAAGCGCCTTGGAGGGGACGCGGCGGATGCTGGAGGATAGGAACAAGACCGTGAAAGCCTTGAACAAAGCGTTCAAAGGAACAGCAGAGATCGATAGTGAAATAATTGGAAGCAGAAGACCATATAGTACCTATCCCCCGCACATATACAAACTTCTGATGGCTCGAACCCGCGTCCCCTTCGTTCTCATAGATGGTCAACTTGTATCCGAAGGCACATTCCCCACTCTCGAAGACTTCAGGAAGGTCATAAAGGAACACATTACGGGTATATTGCAGTAGCAAATCGCATAGTTAAACTAAAATATATTGAAGTGAATAAATCGAAAATAATATTGGGATAAAAATGTCATATAAGTTTGCGGTGTAAAGAAAATGCCGGGAAAGGAGAAAAAAAGAAATGAAAGTTGGAAGGAAAGACAGAGTGAAAAACAAATAAAGCAAGAGAAAACACGAATTCAAGCACGAATAAGACGAATTAAAGGTAAATTAAGTCTAACTTTTTGCATAATTGTAGTTACAGTTGTAGCCTTTGGAGGCTGGCAGTACTACAATCAACTTCCTCCATCGATTGGCACATCTGAAAAGGACACTTCATCAACAAGTGATGGACTACCCGGTTCAGCCCCTGACTTCTCTCTCAAAGACATAAACGGGTCTAAATACTCCCTAAAACAGTTTAGCGGAAAGGTAATTGCGATACATTTTATGGCTGTAGGTTGCGGGGGACAAATACGTCTAATAACTGATCATCAACTTAAAGAGCTGAGGAGTATATGTAATACTTGCTGCAATGAAAACCGATTAATTATTTACACTATAGCTATATCAACATGTGAAAAGAATGAGCTTCAAAAAATAAGGTCCTTCTATAATATAACTTGGATCTTTGGAAACGATTATGAGGATAAAAAATTGGATATAATAGATGCTTATGTAGAATATTCCATTACTGATGGTACAATTGTTCTCATAGATAAATCGTTTAATGTGGTAAAAGTATATCCAGAGGAAATAAAATCTGAGAATCTTATATCGGCTATTAGACAGTTTTTTGAGGCTTGACGAAATCATGTTTGAAGAGTCAATAAGCCTATTCCTATATGGAATCACGACCTTTCTTTCCCCCTGCTCAGTCGCGCTAACATCAGCCTACCTGGTTTATTCAGTAGGTACAAGTAAAAGCGTCAGAAAGGGCCTTATGATTGGTATATGTTTCGCCACTGCAATGAGCCTTGTTTTCTTCATCCTAGGGTATGCGTTGACCTCTCTCATTCCTTTGAGTCTCTTAGATACTAGAGTTTTTTACACCATTTCAGGTCTAATTTTAATAATACTGGGTTTAAACAATCTCGAATTCCTCAGCAGAATAAACTTTTTCAATAGAATTGAAAATTTGTTGGCAGAGAAAACGAGTTCAATAAAGTTTGCGGTATTTACCCGAATTTCCAAATACAATTATATTTTAGGTTCGTTTCTGTTCGGAGTTATTATTTCCATTGCTTTAAGTCCTTGTTCTTTAGCATTGGTCTTACCGGCCATGTTATTGACTATATTCAGAGCCGCTACACCCTTTCATGGGGGACTACTTCTATTTGCTTTTGGAATCGGTCATGCAATTCCCGTTATTATTCTAAGCACTTTGCTCGCTACTGCAAGACAAATTACCAGTAGCAAATCAGCCCGTTTAGGCTTTAAGTTTGTAAAGATATTTGGTATAGCTTTTCTTATTATTGGTATAGCTATGATTACTTTTGCTTTGGTTTAATATGGCCCATGGCTATGCCTGTAAACAGACCCGCGTTTACTGCGTTTCTTATGCCTTCGACCGTTCTATTGAATGCGTCCCGGACTCCTCTGAACGAGTCGTGGGTACGGACTTGGCACCGTCGAGGCTGACCTCGACGTAGCTGACTCCAGACTGCTTGAGCCTTTCCACGTTCTTTTCTGTGAGCATCGTCCCATTCATCGCCACGGAGACGTAGAGCCCCCTGCCTGCCGCATACCCGGCGACCTCGAAGAAATCCTCCCGCATCATGGGTTATCCGCCGGAGAACGCAATCGATGAGACGTTCAAATCGTCGAGCTGATCGAATACGCCCATAGCCTCAGCGGTCGAAAGCTCATCAGCAGCGGGTTTGTCGGGAAGCTGATAGCAGTGTTTGCAGCCTAGGCGGTATTTGCAGATAAAAACACGCGACGTGACGAAGCCAAAAATGCAGGTTAGTTATAAAAATAGATTTAAATACTTGGATATGATTCAACTTTGAATAAGGTGAGCTACACTTGGAGAAGATATTGGTAGGCGTTGACGGATCAGAGTACTCGAAAAGGGCTTTGGCAGAAGCAATCAAGATTGGGAAGAAGTTTGAGGCTGAAATAACTGTTGTTAACGTTTTTTACCCCGCAGCCACACACTCTGCTCACGACTTTAGTCATGAGATTTTGGAAACTGCTAAAGCCGTCTTAGAAGACGAAAAAGTAAAGTACAAACTCGCCTCGGTCATAGGCACAGATCCTTCCAAGGTCATTGTAGACATGGCTAAAGACGAAAAGTTTGACTTAATTGTGATTGGACGCAAGGGGGTTGGTGCTGTTCGGGCTCTAGTTTTGGGAAGTGTGTGCAACAGAGTAGTTTGCGAATCTCCTGTAAACGTGCTTATTGTAAAGTAGTCAAGATTTGTTGAGGCGTCAGACAATGCATGAGACACTGCACGGGGAACATGAAGCTTCTCTCGGTCTTTTTGAGAAATATTTGACGCTTTGGATAGCAGTATGCATAATTGTTGGTTTGTTCGTTGGACGTTTTCTACCACAATTTGGGCAGTTTATAGATTCTCTCAAGTTTAACAAGTTGTCTATTCCTATAGGAATCCTTTTGTTTTTTATGATGTATCCCACGGTTGTCGGCATACGTTTTAGTGACATTAGAAAAGCAGCTCAAAACCCCAAGCCATTGCTCGTTACGATAATTGCTAATTGGGTAGTAGCTCCAATCATAATGACTGTTTACGCTAATGTTCTTCTCGCTGGAAATCCTCAGTATATTGCGGGAGTCATACTTTTGGGCTTATCACCATGCACCGCTATGGTTATGTGGTGGATGTTTCTGGCAAAAGGCGACATGGCACAAGGCTTAATCAACACTGCCGTCAACGCTTTGCTCATGCTTGCGCTTTACGCCCCCCTTGCGGGTTTTTACTTAGGCGTCAGCAGCATCCCAGTCCCATGGGATTTAATTGCCACCAGCGTTCTGATTTTCATAGCGTTGCCAGTCACAGCAGGAGCATTTTCTCGCACACTAATACTAAATAAAAAAGGTGAAGGCTGGTTCAACAATACGTATATCCCAATCCTCGGGAAAATATCCATCATTGCATTGCTGACAACCCTTATAGTTTTATTTTCATTTGAGGGCGAAATTATTCTAAATAATCCTCTCTTAGTCGCTTATCTTGCAGCGCCGAACCTACTGCATTATGCTACTATGATAACGTGGACCTACCTTCTCGGCTACTTTCTAGGTTGGAAATATGAAACAGCCATCGACACTACACTTATAGGCAGTAGTAGCCACTTTGAAGTGGCCATCGCTGTCGCTACAACGCTTTATGGAATCGGCTCTGGTGCGGCGCTTGCAACGGTAATCGGTCCATTGATGGAAGTACCCCTCATGCTATCCCTAGTAAAACTCGGATTGCGAACGCGTCACTTCTTTCCTAGAAAGAAGAACGCGAGCGAAATCCAAACAACTTGAGCTATGGGCGAACATTCAACGCCTCAACTGGAGTAATCTCTCGACAAAAGGGTCGCCAGATATATTGTAGAAAACCCATTTACCTTCCTTTCTATGCTTGACGATGCCAGCGTTTTCGAGGATCATTAAGTGGTGAGACGCAGTAGGTTGAGTGAGATTGAGGGCGGCCATCACCTCGCAGACGCACATCTCCCGAACCTTGAGCAAGCTGACCATCCTCAGGCGAGTTTCGTCTGCCAGTCCTTTATAGACCCTACTGAGGTAGCTCACCTGATTCTCGTCAATCGTTTCCTTGGCTAGTTCCACAAGTTTGTCTCGATAATACGAAACATCCTCGGGGAGGCAGTTTTTTGAGCAGGCTAACGTCTCCAGCGCCTTATCCAATCTGGTTTTTGTCCACATTTTGCCTCACTCTTTAACGATTATTCATTCCGTATTAATAAATTTAAATATTTCTCGATCGATCGTCTCCAGCCGAGCATAAACCTGACTTCACAAGCCTGTTGAGGGTCTCATCAGAACTCATCAAGGAATGCTCATATAATCGGATTTAAATATGTTTCACATGATCTTACAAGCAAGGTCAAAACGGCAATAAGCGCGGGAGCCTTCGTGACTCACACCGGTGCCTGATAACTCGGACACAGTCAAATATCTAGTTCAAGTCCTGTTATGACGGTTGCCTCTTCGATCGATCGTCGATCGTAATCTTGCCTACTTCACCTGAACCATAGAATAGCCCTTTCTCGAGGTAAACGAATCTTGCTCGATTCTCATGACCTCTGAGCCGCATTGAACCAGGTATTCCTTCTTGAAGTGATAGGTTCTCTCGGGCTCATCTCTGTATTCGCCTCCTCCAGTCCGCAAAATGAAAAAGCCTTCTTCTGGAACTTGCAATCGATCGAAACCATAAAGTCCATTTCTCACATATGTGTCGTGAGAAAGGTGTTTGTAAATGGATAAGATGAGAGTTCTTTTCTTGTGTACGCATAATTCAGCGCGGTCGCAGATGGCTGAGGGATTGCTCAGGCACTTTTCTGGTGAGAAGTATGAGGTCTTCAGCGCGGGAGCAAGCCCAACGCAGGTTAATCCTTTCGCCATCAACGTTATGGCTGAGATAAGGATAGACATTTCCAAGCAGCGTTCAAAGAGCATCGATGAGTTCCGAGGCAAGGACATTGACCTAGTTGTATCAGTGTGCACCAGCAGTGCGAAGGTGGCCTGTCCATTCTGCTCTACACCGCTTATCAGAGGTAGACCTGAGATAGTTGAGGAGACATTGCCTGGGGCGAAACGTTACATCCAGCATGGTTTCAGTGATCCTTCCGAGGTGGAAGGAAGCGACGAGGAGAAGACTGCTGCCTTTCGACGCACGAGGGATGACATCAAGAGATGGGTACTCGACTATTTTGCCAGTCTGAATAATGAAGACTCCCAGAACAAGGCCAAATCTGAGCACTGACATAATCCCCAAAAAGACCGTGATCAAGGGGTTCCGAAAAAGACAAAACGGGGATCCTCGACAGATATGGATGGTAGCTTGGATAATAGTTTACAATTTGGACGATTATTCTCTTTCCTTATCGCTCACTCGATCGATCAAATCCTAGAGAAGTCCTGCTCTATCATAGTATGTATTTCGATCAGCCGTTGGTGGACTGATATTACTATGAATCGCGCGCGCAGCGGATCTAGCTAAGAGTCAAGATCCGATAGCACACGCTTCAAGATTAACCGTGGAGAGATCTCTCGCGCAGGCGATCATGTAGACGCTTCTAGTTCATAACCTCTACATCAACTTCGATCGATGCACGGCGATCGATCAAGACGAAATATCGAACATCAAAGGTGCTGTTTCCAGGCGGTCATTTCTTGCCAAGATCGGTAGAGCATGGTGGTACCTGCGACCGATTAATACCACACAGTTCATGAAAGAGGCTGCTCATGATCAGGTACGCTGAGCACTTACTTGTAATTAACAAATCCAGCCAGCCTATAACTTGCGAAAACTTCCGGCCTCACGAACAACCATGGGTCCATGTCGATCGACCGATGGAATGCTCGACAGCTCCAGAAAAAAGGAACCTGCTCATGATCAACCGGGGCGAGCACTCACATCCGATTAACAAATCTCGATCGATCCTAGTCCACACATAAGCGTGCCTTAGTCGAAAGTCTTGTTGTCTTTGTGAAAACTCTGTCTCATCCTTTTTTAATACTCCCTAAGAGACGCTTCTGATGATTCTTTTCGCCATATCCACCAAAAAGAAGCGTTTCCCTGAACAAGCAATTTCATATATCGAATCGATCCATAGCGATATTAGAAAAACGCAGAAATGTTGTACAGAATGGAAGACTATTTGGATGTGAGAACGCGCTGTTCGGAAGACTCCATTCAGATAAAGGTAGATGGCGAAACATACAAGATTGCTTATCCTACCACCATTTGGCGACAGCTTGGGGATGATGCTAGGCGTTTCATTGCAGATCACATTGCCTTTCTCGCGACAAACTATCTTCCGCTACTGCTTGGCCGAAAGGGAGCAATCTACGATACTAAACTCCCGATGTTTGAATGCTTTTCCTTCAAAAGCATGATGTACGACCTCCCTTCGAGTGCTATTCTCGACGATAAAGAAACGACACAATACCTCCGAGACTTCTTCAATTTGGACTTCGTCTTCGAATCGGATGATCCAATCGTATGGAATCGAGGCTTTACCCCTGAGAAAAGAGCTATCATTTCATTTACTTCGGGGAAGGATAGTCTTCTGACTCTAGCGGTCTGCAGGGAATTAGAATTAGAACCGATTCTGATCAACGTTGTTGAGCCATCTAACACACATGAGCATAAGTACAAGTCTGAGATTCTTCAGAGTCTCAATGAAGAGTTTGGGATCAAGTACCATGTCGTCCAGAATGACATTGGCATCTTTCATGACTCAACTCGATTCGGATTAGAAGAAACATCTCTCGGGTGGGGCAATCAGCTCTTATACTATCTTTTTCTCTATCTCCCCTTCGTTTACCATTACAAAGCTCGTTACCTGTTTTTTGGCAACGAGCTTAGCTGCGACAAGGAGATTGTAGGCCCACAGAGTTTCCGAGCCAATTTTTGTTATGACCAAAGCAGTCACTGGACAAGACAGATGGATATGTTGCTGCGCAATGTGACCCTTGGATCTTCTAGGGTTGGGAGCCTCGTAGGTCCTTTGAATGAACTTGCTGTGATGAAATGCCTGCACGAGGGTTTCCCTCAGCTTGCCAAGTATCAGATGTCATGTTTTTGCGATGTGCCATCAGCTGAGACCCATCGATGGTGCTGCAGCTGTTCGAAATGTGCTAGGAACTACGCTTTCCTAGCAGCTCTCGGCATTGATCCTAAGAGATTAGGTTTTTGGCGAGACATGTTCAGTGAAGACTGCCTCAAGTTCTTCCCCCTCTTTGATGGACAGGAAACTTTCGGATTTGACAAGAGCGGTCTAGGAAGAGACGAGCAGCAGTTGGCCTTTTTCCTGGCTTCAATGCACTTCCCGGAGAACGAGTTCCTTCAGAATCTTCTCAAGAGATCAAAGTATATTTGTGAGCAAGATGAGAAGGACATCAGCGGTATCTTCAAGGAAGACTACAGTCACTATCTGGCGACCCATGACTATCAAGCCATTCCAAAAGAGCTGAGAGACAGAGTTTATCAAATATACAGTGACATACTCTCACGCAATGGGATGGTATGATGAGTTTTGGTGCTGACACCGTCACGATGGGT
>Ga0315296_10003184_pt1 | contig 13801 bp, 20 predicted proteins | sample YL17G14_18_MG_FD_203921 | JGI IMG/M metagenome (GOLD analysis project Ga0315296, IMG submission 203921) | Sediment microbial communities from Yellowstone Lake, YNP, Wyoming, USA - YL17G14_18 | ecosystem: Environmental > Aquatic > Freshwater > Lake > Sediment | place: USA: Wyoming | collected... | reverse complement strand
CAGGATTTTTTAATGTTTACTTTATCCTTATCTTTCCCTTATCACCGCTTAAAAATCCAAGTTTATAAGCGGCGCCCTGCTGTGGCCATAAAAGAGATTCTTCTTGCCCGAATTGAGGATTTCAAGGGTATCCGTCAGGGTTCTAAATTAAGCCGGATTTTCCGTCATCTTTTTGAACAAAAAAGAATTAGGACGATTTTGGGTGGCAACCTTGTCCTTTTGGCTTTCTTGGCCGCTTCTTTCGGTCCTCGGGCTTCGGCTTTAGCCAGTATTCCTGAAGAATTAGCGACTTTATCTCCAGGAGTGATTGAAATCGTCACCACTAAAGCGGGGATTCGACCTCCCTTGGATCAGGTAAAAATCACCCAAGGATATCAAGCTTTCCATCCGGGAATTGATTTTGATGGTTTAACCGGCGATCCTGTCTATCCGATTATGAAAGGAAAAATTGAAACCATCATTTATTCCCGAGTCGCTTTGGGAAACCATTTAATTGTTAATCACGGCGGTGGTTTAAAATCCATCTATGCCCATTTATCGAAAATTGAGGCCGAGACGGGCGAAGAAGTAGAAATGAACCAAATTATTGGTCGGGTTGGCTCAACCGGCCGAGCTTTCGGTGACCATTTGCATTTAGAAGTCCTTGATAACGGCAGCTACATTAATCCTCGAGTTCTTTTAGGAATCTAATGACTGGATTTCTTCTTCGGCCATTTATAGACCACTAAAGGGAAAACCAAAGCCAGAACATAACCCAAAGGTGCCAGGAGGGCAATATAAACTGGATTAAGGTCAAAAACCTTATCGAGTAAATAAACATTGAAAAAAATCATCGGCATGGCGACAAAAATACTGATTATTAAATAGGGTCTAAATTTCATCGCTGTTAAACCAGCCGCATAGGAAACATAATCAGCCGAAGCGCCGCCAATAAGTCGGGCGATAAAAAGCATTTTCAAACCAATAATTTCTGTTACTCCATCTATTTTCTCAATCCCTTTCTTCCCTACCAATTTAGCGACCACTGGCCGACCCCATTTTTGGGCGATTAAAAAATTGATGGCCGAACCAACGCTGTTACTGATAACGATATAAAAGCAGGTTGGCCAATAACCAAATAAGGCCAAACTGGCAAACCAAAAGGGCAATGAAGCTAGAGGAGAAATAATAATCGTGGCGGTAATCAAAACAACCAGAACAATGGGGCCTAAAATACCAAAAGAACGAATAAATTCTTTTATTTGTTCAGTATTAATTTTGAAAGTTTCTTCGTGAATAAGATAAAGGATAAAAATAATCGCGATGGCGAGAGCCGCCAGCAAAATAATTTTCTTCTTCCTCACAAATCCATTCTAGCAAAAATTAGGATTTTAAAGTAAACAGCTCGCAAACTTGCCAGGTTTTGAAGCCGCAACGCTCGAAGTTTCTGAAGGACTGCTTCTTGTGTTCCACGATAGAATAGATAGTTTTAATTCCCCTATCCAAACAGAACTTAATCCGTTCTTTGATTAAAGCAGTATGGTAACCTTTGCTCCGATACTGCCTATAAGTCGCATCGTTATGAAAATAACCTGTTTCTTTAGTTAAAAACAAGCCCGCGCCAGCCGCTGGCTTACCATTCTCGTAAATCATAAAAAACTCCGAAGAAAACCCTGGCGTTTTACTCTTCATCTCGCCGGTTAAGGATTTACGGCAAATTTCATTGTATGTTGGGTCATCATATCCTTCCTGGATGAAAACTCCATGGGTTAGCTTGTCATAATCCGGGAACTTTGCCAAGCTAATATGTTCGACTGGAATATCTATTTTCAATTCTCTGCTCGTTCTCTTATCAAAAATCATCCAGGTATCTGTTCCCATAAATTGATAACCATTTTGAGTTAGGAACTTAGGGAAACCGGCTTTGATATGTTTTTCGTGAAGATAAACAGCGGTTGGTGGGCTTACTGGCGAAAGAATTTTTTTAATCTTGCCTAAGTCAATATCTGCTGGTTTTTCGAATTTGGGGAGAGCGAAATTAAACCATTCAGTCGGCGGATATCCAAAGTAAATATCAGTGGTTTTGAGCGGTTTTATCTGTTTAAGAAGAACTCCTTGAGCCCATTCAAAATGAGCTTGCCACAGATCTTCGAAATTTTTAACCATGCCCGAATTATAACAAAAAATCCGCCTTTCGGCGGAATTATTAGGAATTAGTAATTAGGAATTAGGAATTGGTAGCTAGTATTCTCCTCCCGGCATTCCACCACCCGGCATCGGAGGCTGTTTTTCTTTTTCCGGAAGATCGGTAATCAAACCCTCAGTCGTTAAAATCATAATCGCCACCGAAACAGCATTTTGAAGAGCCACCCGAGTGACTTTGGCCGGATCAATAATCCCGGCTTTAATCATGTCTTTATACTGGCCATCAAGAACATCAAAACCAATGCCCGCTTCTCTTTTCTCGATTTCTTTAATGACCACACCGCCATTAACACCGGCATTCTCGGCTAATTTCTTGGTCGGCGCTTCCAAAGCTTCCTTGACGATTTTAACCCCAGTGGCCTGATCTCCTTCTCCTGGGACATCTTTAATTAGTTTTGGCTCCAATCCCTTAGCCGCTTCCAATAAAGCGATGCCGCCGCCAGGGATAATTCCCTCTTCAACCGCCGCCTTAGTCGCCTCAACCGCGTCCTTGACTCTTTCTTTTTTCTCGTTCAATTCGACTTCGGTCGCCGCGCCTACATTAATCTGGGCCACGCCGCCCGAAAGTTTAGCTAATCTTTCCTGAAATTTTTCTTTATCAAATTCCGAACTTTCTTTTTCAATTAATTTTTTGATTTGGGCAATTCTTCCCTTAATCGCGGCTGGCGATCCTTTACCACCAATAATCCGACAATTATCTTTATCCACCCAAACTTTTTCTGCCCGACCAAGATCCTCAATCGTGATTGATTCGAATTTTCGACCCGTGTCTTCGGCAATGACGGTGCCGCCGGTCAAAACCGCAATATCTTCCAAAGAATCTTTTCTCCGGTCGCCGAATCCCGGTGCCTTCACCGCCAATAAATTGACCGTGCCTCTCAATTTATTAACGACCAGAGTGGCCAAAGCTTCGCCCTCAATGTCATCAGCAATAATCACTAAATCTTTTGAGGTCTTGATGAAGTTTTCCAAGAAGGGCAAGAAATCGGAAAGAGCAGAAATTTTCTGATCAGTAATCAAAATATAAGGATTACCTATCTCCGCCTCCATTTTCTCCGGATCGGTGACAAAATAAGCAGAGACATAACCATTATCAAATTCCATCCCTTCTTTGTATTCGATTTCCAAGGTCAAACCTTTGCCTTCTTCGACCGTCACCACCCCATCCCGACCAACTCTCTCTAAGGCTTCGGCGATTTTCTCGCCAATGCTGAAATCGGCCGCCGAAATAGTGGCCACTTGAGCAATATCTGAATTTCCCTTAATGGGTTTGGCCTGTTTTTTCAAAGAGGCGACGGCTTCCTGGGTGGCTTTTTCGATTCCTTTAATGAGAATCATCGGGTTTGCTCCAGCGGTAATATTTTTGATGCCTGCCTCAACAATTGCCTGAGCAAGAATCGTGGCCGTGGTCGTCCCGTCACCGGTGACATCATTGGTTTTCTCAGCGGCTTCTTTGACCAATTGGGCGCCCATATTTTCAAAGGGGTCTTCCAATTCAATTTCTTTGGCCACCGAAACACCGTCATGAACCACCGAAGGCGAACCCCATTTTTTATCCAAGGCAATGTTCCTGCCTTTGGGACCAAGGGTTGTCCCCACGGCTTTCGCCACCGCATCAACGCCTTTTTTTAATTTTTCTCGAGCTTCTTCAGCGTATTTAAGTTGTTTAGCCATAGATTGCCAAGACGTCTTCAAATTTAACAAACATTAATTCTTTTCCCGAAAGATCTAATTTAACTTCGTCACCGCCCCATTTTTTATAGATGACCGTGTCGCCGACTTTAAATTCAGGCACGACTTTTCTGCCGCCATCAGTTATCAGGGGTCCACCAATGGCAATCACTTTGCCTTTTTGGGATTTTTCGTCATGTGAGTCAGGAAGAACAAGACCACTGGCCGTTTTCTTTTCCAGCTCCACCGGCTCAATCAGGGCATAACCGGCCATTGGTTTTAATTTTGGAGTAGCAATTTTACTTTTCCTTACCATAAAAAACTATCACTCAAATGATAGCAGTGCTAATTTTAAGAGATACAAAGAAAAAAGTCAAGCCCCGCCTCCAAAACAAAGTTCAATGCGGTTTGGTAGAATTAATTGATGATAAAAGAAGGATTATCAAAGGAACAGATTAGCAAAAACATCTGGAAGCTTTATGCCGGTGCTTTGTTGGGTGGATTTGCCTTTTTTTATAACGCTATTGATACGCTCTATTACAGACACTTTGGTTTAACTTTCCAGCAGATTGGCTGGATTATAAGTGCTAGTTTGATAGCTACTTTAGTTTTAGAAGTACCCTCGGGCGCTTTTGCAGACTTATATGGCAAGAAGAAAGCATTAGTAATTGCTGCTATTTCCAACTTTTTAGCAACTGGGCTAGTCGCATTAGGTGGTAACTTTCCTATATTTCTCTTAGGTTTTGTGTTTTGGGGTGTAGGTAGAGCTTTTAATTCAAGTGCTTCAAGTGCTATTCTCTTTGACTCGCTGAAAGCTCTAGACAAAGAGAAGGACTTTCTCAAACATACCGGCCGGATTTCCTCATTTTTTATAAGCATCGACGTCATTTCGAGTTTACTTGCCCCACTTTTGTTTGCCATACAAGTGAGATTACCCTACTTTGTCAGTTTGGGAGCGGCATTTTTAGTGATCTTAATTCAACTTCGTTTGAGAGAGGTTTTAGTTCTTCAAAAACAAGCGGAAAAGGTGTTGGCTGAGAGTTTTCAACAAATTGTTGCTGGCTTTAGGTCTGCATTCAAAAGCAATATTTTTGTTTGGCTCACGTTGTTTAATGTCCTTATCTTTACAACGGGTAAGGTTTTTGCAGAAATGGTTTCCACGCCCTTTCTGATAAACTATGTTGGTTATACCCTGAAAAATCTAAGCTTAATACTTTGTGTAGGTAGTCTAATGCAAGCTAGTTTTGTCTTTTTTGCTGACAAGCTTGAACACAGACTTGGAGATAGGCGATCCTTTCTTTTGATTATTATTGTCTCTCCTCTTGCCACTCTTGCCTACTCTTTTAGTAGGAATTTAGTGTTAACGGCCATCTTAATAGGAATTTATTATTCTACCTGGAGTTTCGGTGAAGTGGTCATCAAGAATTATATTAATCATAATATTTCCGATAATAGGCGAGCGACAATTTTATCAATTAGCTCGATGCTAGTCTCCGCCTTCGCGCTAGTGGGCTTACCTTTGCTTGGGGCCATCACAGATAAAATCTCATTACAAAACACCCTTATATTACTTGCTGTGACTGTGGCAACTTTGGGGTTGTTATTAATAAACCAATATCGGGGTAGAAAACAAGCCACCGAAAATAACCTAATTATTGATCGGTAGTTAAGTAAGATTGTGCTCCGAAGGAAGCTCCTCAAAGTCCAAAAACTGGTATTTTTTGTCTCCTAAAAAGCCATTCGCCTCTGGTTTAATTAATTCGCCACCTAAAAGACAGGCCGGATAAAGAGTAAAACCACCATAACGATGATTAATTTGGTCCATCGCCCCTAATAATTTTTCTTTTCGAGGATTGTCTAAAAAGGAAATGGTTAAATCAGATTCCTTAGCCAAAAGAGATAAACAAACTCCTAAAAATCTGACCTGATAAGGCCAATGCAGCTGTTCAAATAACTGCCAAACAATTTTGAAAAGATGAAATTCATCCGCCAAAAAATATTTTAAGGTCCGATTGCTAAAAACTGCCTGATCCTCACCCCTAATTCCCAGACCAATATACCGTCCTTTCATTTTTAAGTCCCTGGCCTTAACGCAGGTTTCCTGGCAAAGATTAAAAAGAGTTTGCCTGATTTTCAGCGAAGAGCGGGTATTTTTAAATAAGGTAAAGGTCCGGGAAATCGTCTTGGGATCATCCCAGGACTGAAAAGGGGTTAAGCCTAAATCATCAAGACCATAGGAGAGTTTTTTTAATTGAATTGACCAATAAGGCCCAAAAGAGGCTTCCAAAAATTCCAGGGGAATTTTCCGCAATTGTTGAAAGTTTCTAATCCCCATATTTAATAATCTTTCTTCCAAACGAAAACCCAAGCCGCAGAGATCGCTTAACCTGGTTTGAAAAAGAATTTCATCTTGATTCGTAGGGGTAATTTCGAAGAAGCCATCAGGTTTTTTAATCTCCGAAGCCAATTTGGCCAAAAGCCGGTTATAGCTTAAACCAAGGGAACAGGTGACTAACGGACCAATTTCTTCTTTAAGGGCTTTTTTAATCAAGGCGACTAAGTGATAAATACCACCAAAAAATCTCTCGGTTTGACTGATATCCAAAAAGAGCTCATCAATGGAAAAAACCTCTAATTCGGGCGAAAATCGCGAGCAAATCTCAATCAATTTTTTGGTCGTGCTTAGATATTGATCAAAATCAGCCGGCACGAAAACAATCTGAGGACAAAGTCTTTTGGCTTCCCAAATGGAGGTGCCGGTTTTTATCCCGAATCCCTTGGCTTCTCTTGAGGCGGCAATGACACAACTTCGACCAAGAGCTTTAATAATCCCGACTGGTCGATGGGCTAATTTGGGATTGGCTTGCTGAGCCACGGACGCAAAATAAGAATCCATGTCTAGGTGAAGGATTTTAGCGGAAAAGTCCTGGTTTTTTAGGAAAAGATTTTCAGCAGTTTCCATGTTTGCTTTTCAGAATTGAATTCCAGCTGACAAGCATTAGTTTCGGTTTCCACCGAGAAATAAAAAACTTTTTCTCGACCGATTTTTTTGGAAAACTGGAAAACAATTTTTTGGATTTGATAAAGCTTTTTTTGCCAAAGAAAGAAAATCGGTTTTATCTGACCAGAAGAGAACAAACAACAGGCTTTGATGGGTTCATTAATGGCCGTTTCCATCCAATCCATCTTACCCGAACAAAACCCGAAGAGTCAAGCCCCAGTCCATGTTTACTGGACGGGGCGCACCCTCCAAAGACCGCTCCATGAGCCGTGTACGAATAGTACCTGAAGGCGAATGGAAAGGTCAGGAGGGAAGAGGGAAATTTCTATTCTACCAAAAGCAACCCCAAAATCACTCCTTGCAGCAATTTATCACTTTCTGAACAAGCTGTCCCAATTTCTCAAAAATACCCGCTGACCCCTTAACCTCTGGCTTGGGATCATCGCTTATAAACTCAACCTTACTTATTTCAGATTGCTTTATGTCTTTTGTTTGCACTAAACCAAGATTTAACCCCCAGAACAAGCTGTAAAGCTGGTAGGATTTCTGGAAAAGATCTCCGGCATCTTTTTTGTTGCCTTTGGCTAAGGATTTTGTTCCTACTTCCACCAACCTCATTGAAGCGGCCAATAAATGCTTGCTGATACACCACACTTCACCCTCGTAATCTTTGATAATTCTTTTTAGTAGGTCTTTTCGCATTTCCCGGACTTCATTAAGAAGCTCAAGGTATTTTTCGTCTTTTGTCTTGTTGTAGGTAAAGAAAAAATGTTCTTCTATTGATATTAAATTCATAATACCGATGGATAAATCCTCATCGGAAGAAAGGTCAAGCTTTTCTCCTTTTTCCATTTTTTTTACTTTTTCCAAAAATTGTTGAATATCATCTTGGGTAGCCATGTAACACCTCCTTTCTTGTTAACAAGTAATAAGGTAAAAAATATAACTGGCAATTGTTAAATAGAACACGGGGATTATAACCTTTTGGTAATAAATATAAACCTTCCCGTCATTTGTTCGTCTTAAGGTTTTATCTGTCCAGACACCAAAAAGAAATAGAATTGAACCTAAACCAACCCCCAGCAGCAGTTTATCAACGCCCCAAAAAGCGTTTCCGGCAATTCCAATCATCTTTGCCCAGTATAAAGGCGGGAGAACAAATATATAAAACAAGACTACGGACCAAAAATTGAGATGAGTAAGTTTTAGATTTTTCTTGGTCAAAAAATCAGCCAGCCATAACCCGCTTGAAAGTATTAACCCCCCAACCCAAATACCGGAAATAGTGTCGTCAATTCCCAAAAACCGACAAAGACCCAGACCCGCCCCTACAGCTACTGTGCAAACGGGACAAACGGCTAAAGCTCTCCCCGGAAAAGCTAAAAACAATAAAGCCAATAGAATAATTGATTTTAATTTCATAATCTCGCTTTCTGCGATAAATAACTGACAATATCCGGCGTGCCAACATAACACTTATTTTCAGCGTAGAGAAAGGGCACGCCAATACTGTTTGTGTTCAACCCACAATTTTGAGCTGCTAAAGATAATTCTTGAGCATTCTCGCGATTGTCATAGACTTCTTTTTTAATAATATCTATCTTCTCTTCAATTTTATTATCCTCTATCCATTCTTCAACATCTTCACAATGCGGACAGGTGTTACCATAAAAGAAAATTGGACTTTTATCATTAATTGTGGGCTTAACAGTCGGAGAATTCTTCTGACTACTTTGGATAGACATGGGTTGTGCTTTTTTGTTTTTACTCCCCCAAACAACTATGGACAGTAATCCGAAAATAATCAATATTGCTAAGCTGGTAATGATTACTTGTTTCATAAAGTATTGTCTTTTTCTGTTTTGCTTTTTAATTCTTCTTGGGCTCGAGCAATAACTTTAAATTGGCGAACTATTTCTTGCGCTTTTTCCCTTGTCGTTTCACCCTCCTTAGTGAAACTGATGGCTTTCATCGGACACAAATTGGCACACGTTTGGCAGGCAACCATACAGTTGTTGGGGTTAATTACTTTGGATTTCCTTTTTTGGAAGTCAAACTTGTATACGCCTCTGGTACAGGTGGTGGCGCAGATACCACACCCAGCACACTTTTCTTCATTAATCACGGGGCGCCAGTCAATCTGACTGCGTTTTATTCCATGCCAATATGCAAAACTTTTTTTGTCCATAAATTACAATTGAAACAGGAACTTGAATATAAACTGTAAATAATAAATGCCTGTCAATAGAAAAACGCCGGCAACTGCTTTTCTGCTTATTTTTTCAATTTTTTGCACAACAGAGAAGGCCTGACCGACTCGTTGCATACAAAAAGCAATGAGGAAAGAGAAAATGATTACAGGTAGCCCCGTGCCTAGAGCGAATATGGGTGGTAGTAAAAGTGATTCGCTAGACCTCAATACCAAGGGAACAAGAATACTGAAAAATAAAACGCCGCTGTAAGGGCAAAAAGCCAAGGCAAAGAGCATCCCCAAAAGCAGCGAGCCGAAATATCCTTTAGAAGCCAAATATTCTTTAACTTCTTCAACTTTCTGATTTTTACTAGTGAAATTCATTTTTATCACCCCAAACATAATAAGCCCAATCAATATCAAAACTGGTCCTAAAACTTTTTCTCCCCAGCCTTGAAAAATCCGGGAGATTTCAAAAGTAGACAAACCAAAATAAATAAGGGTTGCCAACAGCGTGTAGCTTATTCCCCGGCCAAGCGTATAAAACAAGCCATTCAAAAGGGTGTGGCGCGGAGTTTTTATATCTTTGGAAATGTAGGCAATAACAGTAATGTTGGTGGCTAAAGGACAAGGGCTAATGGAAGTCAGAATCCCAACCAAAAAAGCGGTTAAAAGTGGTATGTTGTATTGGTCAATAAACAAATTAACATAATCCATGGCTTATTTCCCGAACAAACTATTTAATTCTCTCTCAAAATAATTAACAAACTGACTCTCACTATTGACCAGCCGCCAGACAGTTACATCCTCTTCGATATTGTCTTGTTCATCCCGAATAGCATTTACAAATAAAGAAGAACCCCTGGCTTGATACTTAACAACGATTTCCTGGTTTTCTTTCAACTCACCGTTAATGTCTTTATAAACAATCTTTCCTGAAGCAAATTCATCTGGAAACTTGTCCTTAATAGTTTTAAGCGCATATTCACCCACAGTAATACACGACCAACACTGATGAGTGCCATGAAAGTGAACGACTTCAATTTTATCGGCAACTACTTTTTGCTGAGTTAGCGGCTTACTCTCTTTCTGGGACTCGGATGCTTCTGTGTCGGTGGAGCTTAAAACCGGAGCGTTTTTAGCTTCTTTATTATTGGCTAAAACTTTTATCCCTAAAAATACGAGGGTGATGATTAAAATCGTTAAAATAATAATTGTCTTTTTGTTCATTGTTGTTTAATTTTGTTTAACCAATAAAGCCATATATAAAACCAGCCAAAGTGGTTAAAACCACGATTGAGCCTGCATAAACCATCGTCTTTTTAATGCCAATTAACTTTCTGATAACCAAAAGCCCCTGGAGTGATAATACCGGGTCTGCCAACATATAGGCCATTAAAGGACCTTTGTTCATGCCTAGTTTCATGAAATTTTCAGCAATTGGCACCTCGACCAAAGCGGGAAAATAAGCTAGAGCACCAAACATCACGGCAACAAAGTTGGTCAATAGATTGTTTTGACTGGCTAGAGTTTGAAATTGTTCTCTGGGAATAAGATGGGTAATGGTGGCGGCAAAAAATACCCCCACTAAAAGCAAAGGGACAATTTGACTGACAAACTTAATCGTTTCATCCCACCAAGCACCCCTTTTTTCTTTAGACAGCCAGGAAAAAGTCATTATTACCTGTAATAGCACTAAAGGGGAAATCAAGGCATATCTTAAGTTACTGCTTATAGGAGCAGTACCGACTATTAGAATTGCCAGCATTGTTCCCCAGAACCAGACATTTTTAGGACCTTTAAGGTTGTTTGTATCTTGGGCTACCACTTCAAGGTTTCCATCCTCCCTGCCATCTCCAAAAACAAACTCCATTATCAAACCGACTAAAATAGCAAATAAAACTGAAAGAGCGAATCTGACAAAGCTAAACTCCCAGCCAATTCTCTGGCCAGTAAAAAGAATGGTAACGATATTAAAGGCGGGGCCGGCATAAAGAAGAGTAATAGCAATTCCCAAACCAGCGCCCTTTTTCCAGATGCCGGCAAATAAAGGCAAGATGGTGCAGGAACAAACTTCAATTAAAAATCCAGCTGTGACCGCAATAAGATAAGCCAGCCATTTTTTAGTCTGGCCACTTAGATATTTTAAGATTGACTGCGAATCAATAAGGCTGTTGATCGCACCAGCTATAAAAAAAGCGGGCACTAAACAAAAAAGGACATGGACAGACAGATAATCCACTAACCCTAGCCAGCCTTTATAAATAGCTTGACCGATAAGGTTTTGAACCTGTTCTTGGGAAAGAAAACTGCCAATTGGCTTTTGCCATAGATAAATTATTAAGTAGGCTCCACCTAAAAGTCCTAAAACCCAGTTTTTCTTGAGTAATTTGATAATGTTCATAGTCTGTTTTTGTTTAATTACTGACTTAGTTAGTTCTTTAATATCTATCTTGGATTCCAAGAACGACTAAATCTTCTTTTGCTTTTATACCTCTTATCTCGTCCTTTTTAATATAAATGCTTTGGTCTCTGGTTAGGGTAAACTTTCCATTTATGTCGGTAAACACTCCCTTGCCTTCAAGTACTGTTAAATAAACGCCATAATCTTCTGGATGCGGAGGAATTTCCACCCCAGCCTTTAAACAAATCAGAGCCGCATGAAACCCTTTAGCATTAAGAAAGTGTCTCTTAATAGGTTTATCAGCCGAAAAAACAATTTTTTCTTTTAAGTCGAATGTCTTCATTTTTTGTCTCCTTATTTCTCCTGCGCTTTTTTAATTAGACTTTTAATTTTTTCAACATCATCAACAAAACCAGTTAAAATTGGCTTGCCGTCCACTGCCAAGACTGGACTGGACATCACTCCCATTTCCATGATTTTCTGGATACCTTCATTACCCGTAAGATACTCTACAGTGTCGGCTAATTTCAGCTCTTCTGCTGCTTTCTGGGTTATTTCGTAGAGCTTTTTACAGGTTGGACAACCTGAACCCAAAACTTGGATTTTCATAATTCCACCCCCTTTTGAGGAATACTAAAAAGTAAATTGGTAACATGTTTACCTTTTTTTGTGAGCGAATAATACACGCGCAGTCCTCGCTTTTCATCCGTGACAACATCAACTTCTTTGAGGTCTTTGAGGTGGTGGGAAATAAGGCTCTGGGACATCTCAACATGCTTCATCAGCTCACAAACACAATGCTCCCCTTGGCGAAGGATGCATAGGAGTTTCAAGCGACTCTCCTCAGAAACAAGCTTTAAGAGGGAAGATAACGAAGCAACTTCTTTTGATTCCCTACTTGATGATAAACAACAACCGTATGAACCCATGTTCATATTATACAAACAATGTTTCTTGAAAATCAACAGTTAATTTGAAACAGAATTGGAAAGGCGAATAGTAAGATTTTTTGGGTTCAAGAGCTACTCTACCAAAATCAATGCCATCATCACCCCAATTCCCAAAATCAAGCCTAATAACTGAAAAGCTGATTTTTTCAGATCGGTTTCTTTGTGTAATTCGGGAATCAGGTCCGAGCCGGCAATATAAAGGAAGCTGCCGGCGGTGAAGGGAATCAGAAGCCGGGTTAAACCAACCAGCCTTGTTCCCAAAAACAAGATTAAAATCGCGCCCCCAATCGCGGCTGAAGCCGAAATAAAATTAAAAAACAAGGCTTTGTTTTTGGAGAACCCTCCGTGGATTAAGACGCCGAAATCCCCTATTTCCTGAGGAATTTCATGAAGAATCACGGCCAAAGAGGTGGCCATTCCCAAAGGAACGCTCACTAAAAAACTAGCGGTAATAATCATCCCGTCAATCAGATTATGAAGTCCGTCGCCAATTAAATTCATAAAAACCACCGGGTGAGGATGTTCTTTGGAGGTGGGCACATGACAATGACGCCAAGCAATAAATTTTTCCAAAATAAAAAAGACCAAAAAACCGATCAAAACAAGCAAAGAAATTTCTAAATTCCAACCGGTCTCTTCGACTGCTTCAGGCAGAAGATGGATAAAAGTATCACCTAAAAGCCCGCCCGCGGCAAAACTCACTAAAAATAAAAGAGCTTTTCTCAAGTTCTCTTCTTTAACCGCGATAAACAAAACGCCAATTAAAGAAAGCAAACTAACCAGAAGAACGCTGATTAAGGAATAGAGCCAAACATTCATAGTCCTATTTTATCACCAAATGAAAAGAGACCACCCTTCGGTCAAAACAACACCTTAAGGTGGCCTCCATTCTTGACACTTCATTCGTCGTCATCTCTTCACAGAACCCATCTTCCACAAATCCCAGAAAACAAAGGGAGTCAAGAGGAGATACAGGAAGGCAAGGAAAAGTATGATCAAGATCACCTGACCAACCACCTCCAAAGCTTTGCCTGCTCCCTTGACACAGAAAATCGCTCCGCCGCTCAACGCCCTTAATCCTTTCTTGACCGTTTCCATCTCTCCCTCCTACTTCCAGAGCCTGATGGCCGCGGCCACCACTACTACGAAAAGTGTGAACACGACCAGGACGATACTGCCTGGAACAAGACAAACAAACGCCACGGGCGGCAAACTCGCCACTGCTTCAGTCATCTCTCCCTCCTTATGAACTTCATAGTCCTGCTCACCACATAGACGATCAAACAGAAGAGCGAAATCGCCCAAATAAGAAGTGGTAAGCTGAGTGCCGCCACAAACAAAACTAATTTCTCCATTCCCTTACCCTTTCCAGTAGTTTGTCGTTGATATAACCACAGAAA
>Ga0315296_10003183_pt1 | contig 13801 bp, 12 predicted proteins | sample YL17G14_18_MG_FD_203921 | JGI IMG/M metagenome (GOLD analysis project Ga0315296, IMG submission 203921) | Sediment microbial communities from Yellowstone Lake, YNP, Wyoming, USA - YL17G14_18 | ecosystem: Environmental > Aquatic > Freshwater > Lake > Sediment | place: USA: Wyoming | collected... | reverse complement strand
ATCCAGCACACGCCCGCAACTAGTCGTCAGCGGTTGCTTGCTGGACCGCAGTTGATTGAGGATAGCTGCAACTTCTTCCCTGCCATGCCGAAAGTACTCTTGTCTCTCAAGCAACCAGTCTGCAATACCTGATTGACCCCTAAGGATGCCGGCGACCATTCTGAGCGGGTACTTGGTCGCGAGATCTCCTCCAATCATCGGCTGTGGTTCGAGGTGCCCAACACGTTTGTGTCCGTTGTGATCTGCGAAGATGATTTCGCCACCCCAGGCCGATCCGTCATCGCCGTAACCGTAACCATCGCAACAGATGCCAACCATTTCGTCAACATTGTGCTCAGCCATGAGACCTGCAACATGCGCGTAATGATGCTGAACGGGAACTACTCGCATGCCTGACTCTCGCGCAAGTTCATCAGCAAACTTCGTCGTGTTGAAGATCGGATGTAGATCACGTGCCACTGCGTCTGGCTCACAGCCAGTAAGCATCAGCAGGTGGCGCGTCGCTTCTTTCTGGAATTGGAAGGTCTGAAGTGTCTCCACGTCGCCAATGTGTTGTGTCATGTATGCCCGCCCTTGATACACAAGACAAGACGTAACGTTCAGCTCGCCGCCAACCCCGAGCGTACAAGCGTCTTTGCGAACTGCGACTGAGATCGGGGCTGGGGCGTACCCTCGAGACCGTCTCAACAATGTGGAGGTACCGTCAAGCCATCTGACAACAGAGTCATCGCATCTCTGCGAGATCCGACGGTTATGCACTAGGAAGTAGTCGACGACGTCACCCAGCCTAGCGAAAGCTTCCTCGTCGTCTTTGATAATCGGTTCGTTCGGAGGATTGGCACTCGTCATGACGAAAGCGTGCTCGCTCGTTTGATCGAAGAGCATGTTGTGAAGTCCCGTGTAGGGAAGCATAACGCCGATGTTGTGAAGCCCAGGCGCGATCTCCTCGGAAAGATCGAACGTCGCTCGTTTTCGAAGAAGAACTATGGGCCTCACGTAGGAGGTCATCAGTTCCGCTTCGGCTGGAGTAACCTCGGCAAATGATCTTGCCGCCCCAAGGTCCCTTGCCATCACGGCGAGGGGCTTCTGTACCCTGAACTTGGTCTTGCGCAGTCGGATTATCGGCTCGGTAAGGTGCGTCGATGATGCCAGATGGTATCCGCCATTGCCCTTGATCGCAAGGATGTGACCGCGTTCCAGGAGTCTACCGGCTTCGCGTATTGGGTCAGTTGAATCGATTCGTTTGCCATTGTGGCTGACCAGAGTCACTGAGGGGCCGCAGTCAGAGCATGCGACAGTCTGTGCGTGGAATCTCCGATCGCTGGGATCCCTGTACTCACGCGAGCATTTTCCGCACATCTCAAAGTCTCGCATGGTCGTGCGCGGGCGATCGTATGGTAGGGTGTCGATGATCGTGTACCGTGGACCGCAGTCCGTGCATGTGATGAAGAAGTACTCATGTCTACGATCTCTCTTGTCTCGCAACTCGCTGAGACAGGTGTCACATATCGCGATGTCGGGAGGGATGACTGAGCCTGCGTGAACGCGCGATTCGTTGCTCTTGAGGATCTGGAATTCCCTGAACTCTCTCGTCTCGGGCGGGTACTTCGCATCGACTTGATGTATTCTGCACGTAGGTGGTTGCTCGGTCTGGAGTTGTGTCAGGAATCGTGAGATCGCGTCTGACGTGCCCTCAACCACGGCCTCCACGCCAGCATCGCCCAAGTTGCGGACGAATCCAACGAGCTTATTCGCTGTTGCGATTCTGTAGACGAAGGGCCTGAATCCTACTCCTTGGACGATCCCCTTGACGATAAGCCGAGCCCTTGTCACGCCTCACACCCAATTCATTCCGGGGGAACATGATTCTGCATTTGATGCCAGGCGTCGAATGTAGTGCGCACCAGGCACATGCCCCGCTTAATAGGTTGACCTTATCTCTGAGCCTGTCCCGAGTCGTGTGGCTGCATTTAGACTAGCAACGAAACGCACTTAAGCGCCGCTGAGAGACCGCATGACGCCTTCAAGGTCGGGGTATCTTTTGGCACAGACCATGCAGCAGAAGTCCCTAGTCAGGATTCTTGAAGAACGCTGCAAGGGTTGCGAACTCTGTGTAGTAGCGTGCCTTCAAGGAAACCTCGCTCTATCGGACAAGTTGAACAAGATGGGCTTCCATCCCGCGGTCTGGCGCTACATGGGCACGAAGGGACCTTGCACCGCCTGCGGAATCTGTTATTGGGTCTGTCCAGACTTTGCCATACACGAAGTCTTGGTGAGGACCTGATCGATGACTGAAAGGGTGTACATGAAAGGCAACGAGGCACTCGCGTACGGCGCGTTGAAGGCGAAGCTCAACGCGTACTTTGCTTACCCAATAACCCCTTCAACCGAGATCCCGGAAACGCTCGCCAAGGAGTTTGGAAACAAAGAGTACCCAGACTTCAAGGTGTTCCTACAAGCAGCCAGCGAGCTTGAAGCTGCAAATATGGTGTTGGGAGCTGCTGCAGCCGGAGTCCGAGCTATGACCGCCACGTCAAGCCCTGGTTTCAGTCTCAAACAGGAGGCGCTGTCGTACGCGGCAGGAATGGAGTTGCCGCTTCTCATCGTCAATGTCAACAGAGGCGGCCCGGGACTGGGAAACATAGCGCCTGAACAAGGCGACTATTTCCAGATGACAAAGGGAGGCGGGCACGGCAGCTATCATCTGATTGTGCTGGCGCCAAACTCAGTTCAGGAGATGGCGAGTTTTCCCAAGATCGCATTCGATCTTGCTTTCAAATACCGGAACCCTGCTTGCATTGCAGGAGACGCTTTCACAGGCCAGCTAAAGGAAGACATGGTCTTTCCAACTATCGAACCGACAGAGTATGACGTATCAAGTTGGGCCGCAACAGGCGCCAAAGGACGCGAGCGTCACATACTCAATTCCATGAACCTAGATCCGGAAATCCACGCGAAGCACGTGGCACGTCTCGATGAGAAGTACAAGATGATCCAGCGAGAGGAGGTCAGATACGAGACCTACTTGACCGACGACGCTGAGATCGTGATTGCAGGATACGGCATCACTTCACGAATCTGCAAGAGCGTGGTGAACAAGCTAAGGAGCGCAGGTTCAAAGATAGGATTGTTCAGGCCGATCACCCTGTGGCCGTTTCCATACGAGCAGGTTCGAAAGCTGACCGAGCACGCCAAACGGTTCCTGGTCGCGGAGCTCAACACGGGACAAATGGTCGAAGATATCCGGTTGGGCGCGGAAGGACGAGCAAAAGTCGGATTCTTTGGAAAAGTAGGCGGTCTTCTACCGACCGAACGAGAGATTGAGGATAAGATTGCGGAGGAGGCGAAGCTAGTTTGACCACGCAGGAGCCAAGCCTAGAAGAGTACCGCGTGAAGCTCGGAAAACTCGAAACATTGACCGACAAGCCTACTCATTACTGTCAAGGTTGCGAGCACGGTGAGCTGACCCGGCTGATCGCAAGCGCGATCGAGAACCTTGGGATTAGAGAGAGAACGGTGATGATAGACTCAGTTGGATGCAGCGTTTTGGCGTTCGACTACTTCAACATCGATCACATACAGTCACCTCACGGCCGAGCGCCTGCAATTGCGACGGGACTCAAGAGAGTCAAACCTGAGCTCGCAGTCTACACGGTTCAGGGAGACGGCGACGCACTGGCAATCGGACTACTGGAAGTGATGTATGCGGCTATCCGCGGAGAACCTATCTCCGTTTTTCTCGTGAACAACGCGATCTACGGAATGACAGGCGGTCAGATGGCTCCAACAACATTGCAGGGCCAAGTCACAACAACCACCCCGTATGGCCGAGATACTGGATTCACAGGCGCACCTATTGACGCGTCGAAACTGATCTCGACGATCAATGGATCCGCCTACGTGAAGAGGGTAAGCCTCGCCGTCAGCGAGTTGGAAACTCCGAAGGGCAAGACGTACAGCATAAAGAACATACTAGAAGCCAAACAAGCGATTGAAAATGCATTCAAGGTTCAGATGATGGGAGGGTTCACGTTCGTTGAATGCCTCTCAAGCTGTTGGGTGAATTGGAAGCTGCCTGTCATGGAGGCGAAGCGGTTCGTCAATGACCGTCTTGTGAAACAGTATCCTCTTGGGACTTACAAGGACAAGTTCGGGATTGAGAGTAAGTGACCAAGACTCAGATTCTCCTCTCCGGACACGGTGGACAGGGTGTGCTTATGCTCGGGGACTACATTGCATACTCTGCCGTGCTCGACGGCAAACATGTGGTATACACTCCTTCATACGGGCCTGAGACGCGGGGAGGAAAGGCAAAGTGCTACGTAGTGATCTCCGACGACGAGATAGACACGCCAATCCCGGAAGAACCCGATCTCATGATCATATTGAATCAGCCTTCAATGGACTTTGTGCCGATGCTGGGAAAGGATGGCCTACTGCTCTACAACAGCTCACTAGTTCAAGGAGAACCTCGGAGGAACGACATCAAGAAAGTTCCAGTCCCCGCGACTGAGCTGGCTGACTCCCTCGCCAAAGAGCTGAGTCCCGCAATCTTGGGAGATATGAAGGATACAAGGTTCGTGGCAAACTCGGTGATGTTCGGCGCCTACTTGGGAACGCCGGCAGGGGAAACAGCAAAGACACATCTAAACGAGACTCTCCATCACTTCCTTGCAGGAAAGAAGGCTAGCCTTCTCGAACTGAACCGGTCGGCCGTCGAACGAGGCCTCCGGCATATGTTGACTGCGACCGCAGAAAACCGTTCAAGTCGACCCCCCACCCCCCCTAGGGGGAGTTCCGCGTAGAGCATTGAGAGCATATACAGAATCCACATATCTATTTACCATGTAGCTGCTCGCGGGAGGCAATCCAGATGCCCGAGGTTACGAAAGAGCAGCTGCTTGAGAAGGCGAAGAAGCCCGCTAAGGATGCGATGCGTCTTCACCCGTTCTACAGGGGCAAGGTGCAAACCGCCCCGAGATGTGTGATTCGCGATTTCAACGATTTTGCGATATGGTACACACCAGGCGTAGCTGAGCCATGTCGTGCTATCCAGAAGGACGAGAAACTCGTCTATGAATACACCAGCAAATGGAACACGATCGCGGTCGTGAGCGACGGAACCAGAGTTCTTGGCCTCGGGGACATAGGTCCGAAGGCTGGACTGCCTGTCATGGAGGGAAAGGCGCTCCTATTCAAGTACCTTGGAGGTGTCGACGCGGTTCCGATTTGCCTTGACACCAAGGATCCCGACGATATAATCACGGCCGTAAAATGGATTCAGCCTTCCTTCGGCGGCGTGAATCTGGAAGACATCTCTAGCCCAAAGTGCTTCTACATCTTGGACAGACTCCGCGCTGAGGCAGAGATACCGATCTGGCACGACGATCAGCAAGGGACTGCGTGCGTGACCCTTGCGGGTCTCATCAACGCTCTGCAAGTGGTCGGCAAGAAGATGAACCAAATCACATTGGCCATGATCGGATCAGGCGCCGCAAGCGTCGCCTGTGCTCGTCTCATGTTTTCGCATGGACTGAAGCCCGAGAACACCCTTGTCGTAGACACGAAGGGCATACTGAACCGGCAAAGAAAGGACATCGAGATGAAGAAGGCCGAGTTACCTTACAAGTGGAAATTCTGTGAGACGACAAACAAGGAGCAAAGGTCAGGAGGTATCCCAGAGGCTCTCAAGGGAGCCGATGTCTGTATCGCACTGTCGCAGCCCGGGCCGGGCACGATCAAGAAAGAGTGGGTTGCGAAGATGGCGACGGATTCCGTGATCTTCGCCTGTGCGAACCCCATTCCCGAGATTTGGCCATGGGAGGCCAAAGAGGCAGGGGCGAAGGTCGTCGCCACAGGCCGATCCGATTTCCCGAACCAAGTCAACAACTCTCTCGGCTTCCCAGGAATCTTCAGAGGAACACTCGACGTTCGCGCGCGAACAATCACAGACGAGATGTGCATCGCTGCTGCAGATGAACTCGCGAAGTGCGCGAGGGAGCGAGGGCTAACCCCAGACTATATCGCACCAAACATGGACGAGTGGGAGGTGTTCCCCCGCGAGGCCGTCGCGGTGGGAATGAAAGCGCAAGAGCAGGGAGTAGCAGGTCTCAAGATTAGTCGAGACGAGCTCTACGCTTGGTCCTCAGCGATAATCAAGAGATCACGGGACTTGACCAAGAGCATGATGGCAAACGGCTTCATCGCTCCAGCTCCACCAGAGTGAGAGAAGCAACACAAGCGTCGTTCGAATTCAAAAGAGTCTGCGCTTGGCGGTCACCGGCGTAGACTTGCTGTGCAACGATCGAATGCTAGATGCTGCTCATTACTCTGGTATGCGAAGACCTAAAACCGTCCTCAATGAGTACGCGTACTACGTCAGCAGCTGCGCACGGGGCGCGGGCTGACAGTTGGAGTGGGTAGTGCCCACAGTCTCTGACAGGATCGATCTTCTTCACATATCTCCTATTCGCCGTGTCGCTGCTCTGTTGGCTGAAGCCAGAAAGCAGAGGGACATAATCTCCTTCGGCGGCGGTGCTCCGAGCCTTCTCCCGCCGCAGGAAGTCTTGGATGAGATGAAACGCGCGCTCACAGAAGACCCCAAGGCCGCATGCGGATACGTCGGCACCCGTGGTCTCCTAGAACTGCGCCGCCTACTCTCAGATGACTTCGCAAGAGAGGAAGGCACCAAATATGACCCCGAAAACGAAATGGTCATAACCGATGGCGCAAGCGAAGGCGTCTTCACTCTATTCATGTCCCTCCTCGGAAGAGGAGACGAAGTGATAATCACAGATCCGACCTACCTCGGCTTCCGGGAAGCAGCTACACTTGCAGGAGCACGTGTCCTCACGCTTCCGGTTAACGTCGATGAAGGCTACCAGCCAGATATCGAGAAACTCAAGACGCTTATCACCAGAGAGACTAAAGTCTTCGTCCTCCTCTCTCCGGATAACCCGACTGGAAGAGTCGTCAAAGATGATTTCGTGAAGGCACTGGTCGATCTTGCTGTCGACCACAACTTCTGGATCCTATATGATGCCACATATCGAGACTTGCTCTTCGAAGGAACGTACCTGAAGATCTGTAGCCTGCCAGGTGGACGCGATCACGTTGCGGTCACGGGTAGTTTCTCTAAGGAAGCCTCAATCCCTGGGCTCAGACTTGGATACGTTATGGGTCCTCCTGTGGTAGCTGATGCTGTGGAGAAGATCAAACAGTACACCAGCCTTGCTCCGAACACTCTCAGCCAAATCGCAATGATCAAGTTCTTCTCTGATGACATCAAGCAGAGATACCTGAAAGAGACCGTACTGCCGACCTACAAGACAAGGCGGGACTTCATGGCGAAATGCATCCGGGAATACCTCCCCGAGGCAAAGATCTCAATGCCACAGGGGGCCTTCTACTTCTTCGTGAATCTGATGCACTATCTTGATGATATGAAAAGGGACGACAAGGACTTCTGCAACAGGCTTCTTGAGCGAAAGAGCGTCGTGCTGGTACCTGGGTCGTTCTTCGGTACCAACGGTGCAGGTCACTGTCGAGTGACTTTCGTAAGCGAACCTGAGCAGAGAATCGAGGCTGGGATAAAGGCCGTCGCTGGCTACGTGTTCAGCTTCACGTTCTAGCTTACGGGATTTCCTGCAGTGGTTTCTTTGCAACCTGCAAGACGATCTCTACAGGTGCTCTTGCAGCCTGCTCGATCTTCGCCTTCCAGTCGTTGCCTATCGACACAAGGGCGTAGATGCCGCTGACCTCTGCCTTGGCCTTCTGGACGATTCGGGCCAGGGCAACCTGGGTTTCGCCACTGTCTATCACGTCATCGACGATGAGGACGCAGTCTCCTCTCTTCATGGCGTCGCGCGGCACGAAGAGGCTCATCATGATCGCGGTCCTGCTTGGGATGTAGATTTCCTCGATGAACTCGCGTACGCCGACCTCCCGGCTCTTCTTAGCGATGACCAAGCCGACCCCCAGCCTGTGGGCAACCAGCGTCGCGAGGGGTATACCGTCTACAGCCGCGGCTAGGACCTTGGTAATTCGCTTGCCTGCGAAGGCGTTGATCGCGTGCTGTACCGCTCTTTCCAGTAGAAGTGTGTCCGAGATGAGTCGGGTATTGTCAAAGTAGCCGAGCTCGTCGAATCGGATTCGCTGCTGTATCTCGCCTTCCAACCGCATGATCTTCTGGAGGGTCTGGTTGATCGACTGAGCGCGGTCAATTGTGGGCAGAACGTGCCCTTTGACGTATCTGCTAAGTACAGTCTCTGGTAGGCCGATAATCTGGGCTAATTCCCGATATGTATAGTAGTTCTTGGCGAGATTGAGTAGTTCGATCGTCATCAGCTTGTATTTGAGGTCCGAGATTCTAGAACCTGCTCTCACGGCCATTTCCTCTCAAAACCAGTCTTTTCTGTCGGACACTAACAGGTTCATGCACATATCTAATAAGACTTTCCACGTCCCTTTGACATGAAACCATATGGTAGCCTACCGACGGCTACTCACGACGCCACGGCTATCCTGGTAACGCCCGTCGTACTTAGTTGCGGCATGCCTCCCAAGCCTGAGCAGCGTCAGCTGAACGAATCTCTCCCCTGCCTTGATCCGAATCGCTTTCTTCCCACTGTTGAAGAGCGAGATCGTAAGCTGCCCCCGGAATCCAGGATCCACCAAAGCGAGGCTTGCGAGAATCCCTTCCCGAGCCAGAGAAGATCGGATATGGAGCACCCCAACTAGGTCACTGCCGAGCCCCACGCTTTCCATCGTGACGACGAGGCGATGTTCCGACGGCTCCAACTCTGCCTCAGCACTTAGCCTCAGGTCGTATCCCGCTGGGTTCAGACTAGACTCTTCAAATGGGTCAATGACTAAGTTTCCCTCGTTCAGAGCATCTCGAATCTCAGAGTCTGAAAGTGCCATCGGCAATCCGGGCTCGTTTCCATGTACTTTGAGACACTGGTCAGCGGTGGTCCGAATGATTAAGCCTTCCCCGGAGACCCTACCGAGTTTGTCGAAGTCATCCGGAAACTTATCTGTGTGGAGAGTAGATCGGCGGCTAGCGCTGGGAGCAGTCACTGCGATTCCGTGTTACTCTGTTCAACAACGTCTCAAATACCTCACGAATAAGGCTCTTCGGTGGCAAGCTCGATGTAGTTGTCGCAGCGTCTTCTGCGAACGAATCCTACTCGATTGTCCGGGCCGCGCCAAGTCCTCACATTGAGAGCAGGGCCGAAGGCAACGTGCATGCCCTCACGAGAATCCCAACACTTGATGCCGAGCAGGCCTTCGAATCGAGGATCGAGTTGGAATACGTCACCTCGAATCTGTCCTGCCAGTTTGATCAGAAAACCGCTCCGATCAGCCTTGCCCAATCAAATGATGAGTTCTGTAGAGCCGGAAAGTTCTGGGAGACGAGAGACCCGCTGGTCAAGCGAACCTCGGAGAGGATCCGTCGTTCTTCGCTTGACATGGGAGACTTCGTGTCGCGCGTGTTCGCCTGGGTCCGGGATAATGTGAAGCTCCGAGAGCCTCAGCCAGACCGTTTCGGTGCGGCACATGCAATTCGCGAGCTGGCAGGCGACTGTGACGAAATGTCGGACCTCTTCATCGCGCTCTGCAGGGCATCGAATGTTCCTTGCCGCCGAGTGGTTGGACTGTTCTACCACGGTCGCCAATCGGAGCCAAGGCTCTTTGAGTGGCATGCTTGGGCCGAGGTCCGGGGTTCCACGGATGCATGGATTCCGTTCGATCCATCTCTGAACTTCTACGCCTCGATAAGCGACAGACATCTCCCCCGATGCTGCATGGGCATACGACCCGACTACCCCCTCAGGAGACTGACTTGGAGATCCCAGCCAGACAAGTCTCCGACCCTAAATGACGACGATGTCGAAACCGTGACAGTCATGCCTAACTAGTCGACGCTCGACTTTCCATGAAACCTTAATCTCGGCGGATCGAGATCAGGGCAGCTCTCGGAACGGGCAGACCAGCTTGTGTCTAAACTATGTCCAAGGCGGCGCCTGTCTGATCGACGGGAAATCCTGCCTACTCGGTGCCGGAGGGAACGAGGCGAGAAACGATGACCGCGAATGCCCGAGACACGGCCCCTTCGACGTCTGGAGAACCAGAGAAGACCTGATCCTGATCAGCGATTTGGGTGGCCCATACGAAGGCGTCAAAGACTGCTATGGACTGGGGATTTCACGACGGGAAGCAAGCCGCGCAGCTCAGAACCAGGCGCAGCGTTTGGCAACAAGAATCGTCACAACTCAGAGAAAATGTGGCAAGTGCGGAGTCAGGTTCTGGCCTCGAGCAGAGCTGGCTGAAGGGACCGCGCTCCACCGCGCCGCAGGTTACTTATGTGCCTCTTGTCTGAAGCTCATGTCTGGAACGGATCTTGAGGAACACTGGAGGAAGATCGACGCCGAAGGCACACCGCACATCGACCTGAGCGAGTGGTGCGGGTAGATCTGCCAGGTCCCGACCGGAAGACCAGGTTCTGTCTAAGCTGCGGGACATGCTGACGGCTGTAAAGTGTCTGGGCATGGTTGGGTAACGGTACCTTCTCGTCGTGGTGGCTAGAAGTTGTATTCTATGATTATCTTGCCCGTGCCTGCATCGATGGCGCGCCTCTCGTCTCCACGTGCCTGCATCTTTCTCCTGCCGTCTTCATAGACTGTCTTCCATTCTTCTGCACGAACGCCATCTCTGTGGAGCATCCCGATCACCGCTCTGCGAACATTACGTCTAGGCTGTGCTCTTCACAGCTCTGTTTGCGTCATTCATGCTGATTCTGAGGAATCATTAACGCAGATACAAGCAGAGTGAAAGCGCATGCATCTCCTCTTTTCTGTGTGCTCACGAAAGATCACGTACGAGTGTGACACTTCATCCCCAAGCAAGATGAACGAGTATTCGGGGAACTAGGGTTGTGAGGGAAAGCAAGGCAAAAGAACCATATGAGCGCAAGACCATGGACAGTTGGGCCCGTAGTCTAGGGCACCTGTACGTTTGGAACCAACGAAAAGGTGCGGATAACCAGGATTAGGACACAGTCGCACGTGATGGTGTAGGCCTTCGGTGCCTCTCGTGAGGAAAGCCTGGGGTCCAGGGTTCGAATCCCTGCGGGCCCACCACACTAACTCAGACGATGTCCTTCGGTGAACGATAAGAGCCATCGAGTTTCCTTGGCTCATTCACGCCGCGGAAGATCTAATATAGACTGGAATCACCGTTTGGGCTGCGTAGGCAGGATTGAGTTAGGGTATGGCAAGTCTCAACTATCAAGGGATCGGGCCTAGACTCGTTGCACAGATAGTCGACGGAATAATCTTCTTCATCCTTTTCTTCGTGCTCGGTGCAGCGATGTTTGGGTCATTCACATTCAATGTCTACGGGCCCGAAGCGCTTTCGTTCATAGGCGTCTACCTACTGCTGTTCTTCTTGTACTACATTGTTCTCGAAGGCGCATTGGGGGCGACTGTGGGAAAGATGCTCGTGAAGATCAAGGTTGTGCGAGAAGATGGTTCGCCATGTGGTTTTGGTCCGGCAGTTGTGAGAAATCTGCTTCGAGTCATCGACGGGCTACCATTCCTCTACGTAATCGGCATGATCCTCATCTCGCGGTCAGACAAGAAACAGAGACTCGGGGACCGTTTTGCGAAGACCGTCGTCATCAAACCCTCACAGGCACCGCAAGCACCTTCAATCGCTTCACCTCCACGGACCAAGACGTTCTGTACGAACTGCGGTGCCGAACTGTCCGGATCGCCCAGTTTCTGTCCGAAGTGTGGAGCTAGACAGTAGCGAAACTAGCGCACTCCGTACGAAGCGTCCAGTGTGGGTGCTCGGCTTGCGTATCGGTACCTAGCCGACTTGCTCAATCCCGAGACGGACCGTGTTCTAAAGGAATTCCCAAAGACGTCTGCGACAGCGAAGCCTGTGGCGCTCTTGGATTGCCGAGTTATTAGTTGGTTCCAGCTTGTTGCCGTGACCAGTTCGTGAGGAGTCTGGGTACCAGGGAGGACGAGCTGATGAAGCCCATCATCACGACTCATAATCTCACCAAGAGATTCGGCAGTTTCACAGCCGTCGACCACATAGACCTGGAAATCATGCAGGGAGAAATCTTCGGCTTCCTAGGACCGAACGGCGCAGGCAAATCAACTACGATAAGGATGCTAGCGACACTTTCCGAGCCGACAGAAGGCACGGCTGAAGTAGCCGGATTCGATGTCCGAACTCAAGCAGACGAGGTTAGAAGAAGAATCGGTTTGGTGGCTGAAAAGATCATCCTCTATCCCAGGCTCAACGCGGTTGAGAACCTGATGTTCTTCGGTGAACTCTACGGCGTGAATAGAGCTGAACTGAAGTCTCGGATCGAGGAACTGCTGAGGATGGTTCGTCTGGAGAACTTCAAGGACACGTCCGTAGGCGCCTATTCAAGTGGCATGCGGCAGCGACTGAACATAGTACGTGGGCTTCTTCACGATCCAGACATACTCTTCCTAGACGAGCCTACCGCCCTTCTCGATCCGCAGAGCGTTCGCTTCGTCCGCGATCTTGTCAAGGAGTTGAATGCAGACGGAAAGACCATCATCCTCACAACCCACATCATGGAGGAAGCCGATGAACTATCGCACACGGTCGGCATAATTGACCAAGGAAAAATGGCGGCTGTAGATGAAACGGCCTTCCTAAAGGGCAAATTCAGATGCGAAACCTTGGAGGAGGTCTTCCTAGAGCTGACCGGAAGGACACTCAGAGACTCGGCTTCGAGCCGTGTGCCCATGAGAATGACGATGGGGCGAACCTAGCATGCCAAACGGCTTCCGTCACAGCCTATACATTATGTTTCGCATCGCTCAGAAGGACCTTCTAGACTTCTGGAAGGCTAAGATGCTCTTCGCGACCTTCATGGTAATGCCGCTTCCATTCATGTCGATGTTTGGCTTCATGTTTCCCGCGATAACGGCTACGAGTAATCCCTACAGGAATGCGCCAATTGCGATGGTCGTGGAGGACGAGGGATCCTTCGCAATCAGTTTCGCAGACCAGTTCAAAGAGATAGCGACCTCAACGGCCATGTTCAGAGTGATGGATTTCCCAAGCTTCAATTCGGCTAGAGATGAGATCCTAACCGGAGGCAATAAGGGAGTTGTTGTAATACCTGCGGGCTTCACGGAGGCTCTAGACTCACATCGCCAAGCAGTCGTCTTGATCACTGCAGATGACACTAACCCTCAGATGGGCTCAATCATCTACTCGGAAGCAGCCTCGATCGTTGGAGTGATATCCAACAACCTTGGCCGATCCATCATATCGAAGATGGGCAAAACCTGCGATCCATTGTTTGTCGCGGAACCAATTAGCGTCGAACGCATGAATCTGATCGGCAGCAGAACAAACCAGTTCGAGTTCCTAGCTCCCGGCTTCATGGCGTTAACAGTGGTGATGGGAACTCTTACCGGGCTGGGTGCCGCGATATCGAGGGAGAAGGAACAAGGCACGATGGATGGGATAATGGTCGCTCCCATATCCAGGAACGCGATAGTCGCCGGAAAGATGACGGCGCAGACCGTGAGAGGCTTGATCCAAGGATTCCTAATCCTTGGATTGTCTATGTTGCTTTTCGGCGTCCAGGTCTATGGCAGTCCCGTCTTGATGGTGGTAGTGATGCTGCTAGGGGTTTCCAGCTTCGCAGGTATTGGCTTAATCGTCACCTCCGTGGCCCCTGAGCAGGAGACTGCACAAATGATGATGATGCTCCTGCAGTTTCCGATGATGTTCCTAAGCG
>Ga0315296_10003182_pt1 | contig 13805 bp, 11 predicted proteins | sample YL17G14_18_MG_FD_203921 | JGI IMG/M metagenome (GOLD analysis project Ga0315296, IMG submission 203921) | Sediment microbial communities from Yellowstone Lake, YNP, Wyoming, USA - YL17G14_18 | ecosystem: Environmental > Aquatic > Freshwater > Lake > Sediment | place: USA: Wyoming | collected... | reverse complement strand
TTACGGCTCGGATATCAGTCACAAGGTGCTCGGCGCCGCCCGGGAAGGCATCTATTTTGCCGAGGACATTAACGGCTTCCCGGAGGAAATGCGGCGGCGCTTTTTCACCCAGCACGGGAAGGGCTATTTGGTGACGCCGGACATCAGAAAGCTGGTGGACTTCGCCCACTTCGACCTTACCTCGGCCGCCCCCCTGCCGGTCAAGAACCCGGACTGCATCTTCTGCTGCAACGTGCTGATATACTGGCAGAGGGAGCTTCAGACCGAGGTGCTGGGCCGGCTTTGCGAGGCGCTAGCAACGCCGGGATACCTGGTGCTGGGAGAGGTGGAAACGCCAACGTCCAATGTGGCTCACCGGCTGGTCTGCCTTGACAACAAGGCGAAAATATACAAGAAGGTGCGCTAAGGGAGTGCTGGTGCTTAGTGGCATAGGTCAGCACAATGGACGAGATTCTTCGCTTCGCTCAGAATGACAATTGGGGTGCTCAGAATGACAATTGGGGCTCTGTCACCCTGAGCGCAGCGAAGGGTCTCATCTTTTGGGAAGTGCTAACGCTGATGGCCGAAAGCAGACACTGGAACCTGCTCTGGAGATAACTGATGACAATCCGTAAGAAGACACTGCTCATCATCGGGGTGACGTTTGTCGGACTGGTGGTGATTCTTTACTTCGTCTCCCAGAATATCTTGCTAAGCAGTTTTGGCCGGCTCGAAGAGAAGAACACCCGCCAGAACATCGAGCGCGTGGTTTCGGCCCTGGAAGCGAACATCGCTTTTATTGACGCCACGGCCGATGACTGGGCCACCTGGGATGACACCTACGCCTTCATCGAGGACAAGAATACGGATTACCTCAACTCGAACCTCACCGATGGCACCTTTGTCAATTTGCGGTTGAATTTTATGGTCTATGTCAACTCGGCGCATCAAGCCGTCTTTGCCAAAGCGGTTGACTTAGGTAGCGAAAAGGAAATGGCCTTTCCAGCGGGTCTGTTGGGCCACTTAACGACAAATGAGCCCCTTTGTTGCCACGAGAAAACCGATGGCAGTGTCAGCGGAATCATTCTCCTTCCCGATAGGGCGGCGCTGGTTGCCTCCCGCCCCATTATTACCAGCGAGGGTAAGGGCCCCATTCGCGGGGCGCTTATTATGGGACGCTTTCTGGATGCGGCGGAAATCGAGCGACTGGCGGAAACGACCTTGCTTTCCGTCGTCGCTTTCCGCGTTGCCGATAAGAGGATGCCGGCCGATTTCCGGTCGGCGCTGTCCGGTCTCTCCCTTGAAGAGCCGGTAGGGGTGCGCGTGCTTGATGGGATGACTGTGGCCGGCTACTCGCTGGTGCCGGACATCTACGGCAAGCCCGGTTTTGTCTTCCGGGTGGATATGCCGCGGGACATCTACCAGCACGGCCAGACCAGCATCACCTATATCATCCTCTCTATTGTCCTGGTGGGGCTGGTGCTGGGGCTGGGTGTGACTTTATTGCTGGAGAACCAGGTGCTGTCCCGATTGGCTCGCTTAAGCCGGCAGGTGGGTGCCATCGGCACGAGGAGCGACCTCTCGGCGCGGGTGACCCTACCGGGGAAAGACGAACTGACCAAGCTGGCGGAGACCATAAATGTGATGATGGAGGCGCTGGAGCTATCATCGCGGGAGCTAAAGGATAAGAATGAGCGCCTGGACGCTCAGAACGAAGAGCTCCAGGCGCAGAGCGAAGAGCTGATGGCGCAACAGCACGAGCTGATGGAGAAGACCCGCGAGCTCGAGGAAATGAGCAAAGCGAAATCGGAGTTCCTGGCTCATATGTCCCACGAACTACGCACTCCGCTTAACGTCATCATCGGCTTCTCCGAACTGATGCTCGACCAGGTGCCCGGCCAGGTCAACGATGAGCAGAAGCAGTGCCTCAATGATATCCTGGCCAGCAGCAAGCATTTGCTTGGCTTAATCAACGATATCCTTGACCTGTCCAAGATAGAGTCGGGAACGATGGAGCTGAAAATCAGGAACATCTCGCTGCCCAACCTGGTCAAGGCGGTGAAGAGCATCATGATGCCCATCATCGCCCCGCGCAATCAGGACCTGGAAATCATTGTTGACGAAGCGCTGCCACTGGTCAAAGCGGACAAGGGCAAAATCCGGCAGGTCTTTATCAACCTGCTGGGCAACGCCACCAAGTTCACGCCGGATGGCGGCAAGCTGAAGGTGGAAGCGGTGCCGGAGAGCGGCTGGTGCCGTATCAGTGTGACGGATACCGGCATCGGCATCAAGGCTGAGAATCAGACAAGGCTGTTCGAGCCTTTCTTCCAGGCCGATAAGCCGCTGGTCAAAGGGGTGGGTGGGACGGGGCTGGGGCTGGCCATCGCCAAACAAATCATAGAAAGGCACGGCGGCAAAATCTGGGTGGAGAGCGAGTACGGCAAGGGGAGCAAGTTCAGCTTTACCTTGCCTCTGGCCGCTCCCGGCGAAGCGGCATCGGAGTAGATGAGGTCGGAAATGAGCGCTGAGAAGATACTCATTGTGGAAGATAATCCGCTCAATATGAGGCTGATGCAGATGACCTTGCGGGGGAAAGGGTACACACTGATTGAAGCGAGCAACGGTGAGGAAGCGCTGGACAAGGCGGTGAAGGAAAAGCCCGACCTTATTATTATGGATATGCAGTTGCCCACCATCAGCGGCATCGAGGCCACCCAGCGACTGCGCAAAATTCCCGAGTTGAGCCGTATTCCGGTGATAGCGGTAACCGCCTACGCTATGAAAGGGAACCAGGAGAAATTCATCGAAGCCGGATGTAATGCCTATCTCTCCAAGCCAATTAACACCCGCGAGCTGCCCGGCTTCATCGAGAATATGCTGAAACAGCGTAAGTAGCGCTGTGGGACCGTAATCAGTGGATTCTCTTGGACAAGCCTATGACATCACAACCTTTTGGTAAACCTTTTGTGTCTGGACTCACGGACCAAGGAGGAGGCAAACGATGGCAAAGATTCTGATTGTTGATGATGAACCGGCTCTGGTGCGGCTGATGTCCCAGGTGCTGGGACAGAAGGAACACGAAATCCTGACGGCGAGCAATGGGCAGGAGGCGCTCAAGCTGCTTTTTGCCAATAAGCCGGACCTGGTGCTCCTCGATGTGGTGATGCCGGGTATGGACGGCTGGCAGGTCTGTAAACGCATCCGCGAGGTTTCCGATATCCCCATCGTTATGCTGACCGGTAAGCAGAAGAGCGAGGAAGACATCGTGATGGGGCTGGAATACGGCGCTGACGATTATCTGCTCAAGCCCATCGGCAACAAGGAGCTGGCGGCACGGGTGCGGGCGGTATTGCGCCGCGCCGAGATGATGCCCAAGGCGGAAAAGAAAGTCGTCTTCAACGATGATTACCTTAACATCGATGTCACCGAGCGCAAGGTGATGGTGAACGGCGAGAAGGTAAAGCTGACCCCCATCGAGTTTAGCCTGCTGGCGCAGTTGCTGGAGAATGCCGGGCGCATTCTGACCCACCGCCAGATTCTGGAGAAGGTGTGGGGTTGGGAATATATCGATGACGTTGATTACGTGCGGATTTATATCTCACACTTGAGGCAGAAGATTGAGTCTGAGCCCAACCAGCCCAAGTACATTCTGACCGAGTCCGGTGTGGGCTACTTCTTCCAGAAACTCTAAATCCGAAGCACTAAACTCTAAACCCCCATCCGCCTGTTTAGTCCCTTACATTTGAAACCTCGCGCGAAATGGGAAGAAGTATTCTCAAATATTGTCATTCCAGCGAAGGCTGGAATCCAGGTTTATAAAGCTACTCTCAAATTCCCCTTTTCCGGATTCTGGCTTTCGCCAGAATGACATGACCACACCAAGCCCAGATTCAAAAGACTTGGTTCCGGCTTGTTCGAGTTGGGACTCAGAGCTTAGAATTTCGGATTTCTTAGCGAGTGCCTCTATTTACTCGCCCCTCGCCAGTTGATATAATCGTAACAAGGTGGTTGAGTTACGGTAGATATGGCAGTACAGTCGGATTTTTTCAAGAGCATAGCCTACTTCGCCGGCTTGAACGAGGCTGAGCTTGAACTGGTGAGAAAACACGCCTTCGAGAAGTCGGTGGAGAAGGATGAAATCGTGGTCTACGAAGGCGAGCCGGCGGAGGCGCTCTACTTTGTCGCCGGCGGGGTGCTCAAAATCTTCAAGACCTCGACGGAGGGCAAAGAGCAGATTCTGACGCTGGTGCGCCCCGGCGACTCTTTCAACGATGTGCCGGTCTTCGAAGGTGGCCAGAACCTCGCCAGCGCCGAGGCAATGATGCCGGTCACCCTCTACGGGATAAGAAAGACCAGCTTCTACGATATCCTGAAAGAACACCCCAGGGTGGCGCTGAATGCCATCCAGGTCCTTTCCCAGCGGGTAACGCACTTCGTATCGCTGGTCGAAGACCTGTCATTCCGCCAGGTGACGGGCCGGGTGGCCAAAATACTCTTTGAGCACGCCCGCACTGGCGGCGACGGCAAGCCGAAGCTGACCCAGCAGGAGATGGCGGCGATGGCGGGGACGGCGCGGGAAATGGTGGGGCGTTCTCTGCGAGTGCTGGAAGACGAGGGGACAATCCGGCTGGAGCGCCACCGCATCATCATCGCTGACGAGCAGGCGCTCAAACAAGAGGCGGGAATAGCGTGAGATAAAAGTCACAGACAGCGGTCGTATCTGGCTCTTAAGATAAAGATGTTACCTGGAGGTTAGCGAAATTGGTTGAGATGCCCTGGGTTGACGTGGCGAAGTGCAATGGATGTGGTCTTTGTATTGGTGTTTGCCAGCATCAGGGCCTAGTGCTGGTGGGCAATGTTATCCAGGTAGTTGAGGGAGAAGATTGCGATTGGTGCACCCACTGTGAGGCGGTTTGCCCCACCGGTGCCATCCACTGCCCCTACGAGATAGTCATTGTGGGGTAGGCAACAGGTTTCATCCTCTTGCTTCCAGACTCCCATCTGGGACAAAAGTCACATACAAAAACAATTTCTTCACCTAAAATTAGTTTGACTGAATTGAGGAGGTGAGCCATGGTCACCAAGGTCAGAGAGCTAATTCGTGAGGAGCCGAAATCAACTGAGACCCACACCCATTACTGGCTGATTGAAGACGCTCGTGGTCCGACGAGTCGGGGAGTATGCAAGTATTGCGGTGTCACCCAGGAGTTCCGCAATTCCTGGTTTAATATGATGCCGATGAAGAAATTGCCCGTCCTGAAGGAGACTGCCGGAGAAGAGCCGGAAGCCGAGCCGTATGAAATCGAGCTTGAGAAAGTGGAAGAGGTTGAGCTGAAAGAAGAAGAAGCGACCGTTTGAGCCCCGATTACATCGGGGGTCCGGCGCCTGGAGGGGGCACTGAAGCCCCCTATTTTGGCTTGGTTTTCCTATTTGTTGTAAGATAGAGGTGTGAAGCGAGTTGCCGTCCTCGGCTCGACAGGGTCAATTGGCCAGCAGACCCTCGATGTTGTCCGCGCCTTTCCCCAGCTTTTCCGGGTGATGGGGCTGGCGGCGGGCAAGAATGCCGACCTTCTGGCCAGGCAGGTCGCCGAGTTCAAACCCGACTTTGTCTGTGCTGAGAAGCTATTCCCCAACTGCCAGCGGCTTTCGATGGAAGAAATCGCCCGCCACCCTGACGTCGATTTGGTGGTGATTGCTACCTCGGGGAAAGCAGGGCTTGACCCGGTGCTGACAGCCATTAGAGCAGGTAAGACCATCGCCCTGGCGAACAAAGAGTCGCTGGTGATGGCCGGCGAGATTGTCACCGCTGAGGCAAAGAGGACTGGCGCGCGGATTCTGCCCGTCGATAGCGAGCACAGCGCCATCTGGCAGTGCCTCGAGGGCGAGAAGCAAAGACCGGCCCGTATAATACTGACCGCTTCCGGCGGCCCCTTCCGCCGGTACTCGTCCGCCCAATTGAAAGAGGTCACTGTGGAGCAGGCGCTCAATCACCCCTCGTGGAAGATGGGGAAGAAGGTGACCATCGATTCAGCCACACTGATGAACAAAGGGCTGGAAGTTATCGAAGCCCACTGGCTGTTCGATATGCCTTATGAGAGCATCAGTATCCTCGTCCACCCGCAGTGTATCGTCCATTCGATGGTCGAGTTTGCCGATGGCTCAGTCAAAGCCCAGCTAAGCCCGCCTGATATGCGCCTGCCCATCCAGTACGCCCTCTCTTACCCGGAGCGGCTGGCCAACCCGCGTCTGCCGAAGGTCGACTGGAGCAAATTCGGCAACCTGACCTTCGAGCCGCCGGATTACGAAGCCTTTCCCTGCCTGAAGCTGGGGATTGAGGTGGGGAAAAGGGGCGGCACTTATCCCGCCGTCCTTTGCGCCGTCGATGAGGTGGCAGTGGAGCTATTCCTCTCCAAGCAAATTCACTTTGTCGATATCCCGCGGCTGGTGCAAGAAACGCTGAAAGAGCACCGGAATATCGCCCATCCCGCCCTCGCTGAAATCCGGGCGGCGGACGCCTGGGCGCGGGAGACGGTGCTCAAGCAGATAGAAGGAGTCCGGAAGTGACACTTACCATAGTCGCTTTTCTGGCCGTCCTGCTGGTATTGATTCTTGCCCACGAAATCGGGCACTTTGTTACGGCGAAAGTATCGAAGGTGAAAGTCGATGAGTTTAGCATCGGCTTCCCGCCGCGTATCTTCTCCATCAAGCGGGGTGAGACAAAGTATTCGCTCGGCGCGGCGCTGGTCGGCGGCTTCGTCAAGCTGGCCGGGGAGGAAGACCCGACCGTCCGCGGCGGCCTGTCGAGCAAGGGCTACGGCACCCGCATCCTGGTGCTCAGTTCCGGGACAATTATGAACCTGCTCCTGCCCATTGTGCTCTTTACGGTGGCGTTTATGGTGCCGCACGATGTCGTCACCGGGCAGGTGGTGGTCTCCGAGGTGGCGCCCGATTCGCCGGCAAGTCGAGCCAGCATTGCTTCGGGAGATATCATTCTCGAAGTGAACGGCGAGCCGGTGGGCAACGTTGGCGATTTGCACCGCTACGTCCAGCTTAACCTGGGCCAGCCGACGACATTCCTGGTGAAGCAGGGCGAGACAACAAAAGAACTTCAGATTGTTCCGCGCTGGCAGCCGCCCCAGGGGCAGGGCGCTATAGGTGTAATGGTCAGGCTGACATCGCCCAAGCCGAGCCGGGAAAGCTATCCCATCTGGAAGGCAGTTCCCCTGGGCTTCAGTGAGTGCATCGATACTTTTGTCCTGTTCAAGAACGGTATCATCGGTATGCTCATCGGCACCGAGCCGGCGGTGGTGACGGGTCCGGTGGGCATCGCCCAGATTACCGGCGAGGTGGCTAAGGCTGGTGTCGGCCCGCTCCTCGAGTTTGCCGCTTTCTTAAGCATCAACCTGGGCATCATCAACATTCTGCCGTTGCCGGCTCTCGATGGCGGGCGGATTGCCTTCGTCCTGCTGGAATGGGTGCGCCGCGGCAAGAAAATCTCGCCGAAGACGGAGGGACTGGTGCATCTCATCGGCTTTGCCATGCTCATCGCGCTGGCGCTGGCGGTCACTTATCAGGACATCATCCGCATCATCGCTGGCGAGAGCCTGCTGCCGTGAAGGGTAAGGAGGAAAATCCTAAATACTAAATCCGAAATAAGGGGTAGGACATCCTCTCCCCAACGTGGGAGAGGATTGAGGTGAGGGGGATAATTGCCTGAACAGAGCCAAGAAGGCGAAGTCTCACCCTCACCTAGCCTCTCCCATCAAGGGGGAGGAAAATGGAACTGATGAGGCTTGCCGGGGTTGGGCTTTCGAACTATGAATCCGGAGCTTGGAATTTGTTTAGAGTTTAGGATTTAGAGATTAGAGTTTATGACAAAACGTCGTGTCAGCAAAGCCATCAAAATCGGCGGGGTGACCATCGGGGGTGGGGCGCCCATCTCGGTGCAGTCCATGACCAAGACGGACACCCGCGATGCCCGCGCTACTATCGAGCAGATTAAAGAGCTTGCGGAGTACGGCTGTGAGCTCATCCGCGTCGCCGTGCCTGATGCCGAAGCCGCAGACGCCTTAGTCAAAATTAAGAGGGGTATTGCCATTCCCCTGTTGGCCGATATTCACTTCGACTACCGGCTGGCGCTGGCGGCGCTTGAGGCGGGCGTGGACGGCTTACGGCTTAACCCGGGCAACATCGGCGAGGCAGACAAAGTCAAGGCGGTCGCCCTGGCGGCCAAAAAGCGCGGCGTCCCCATCCGCATCGGGGTGAACGCCGGCAGTCTACCCAGGACGGCGAATAGGAAACTGTCCGTTGCCGAGAGAATGGTCGAGGCGGCGCTGGAGCAGGTGAGACTTTTGGAAAGCCTCGATTTCGATTTGATTAAGGTTTCGCTGAAAGCCTTCGACGTGCCGACGACCATCGAAGCCTACCGCAGCATCGCCGAGAAGATTCCTTACCCATTACACATCGGCATTACGGAGTCGGGCCTGCCGCGCACCGGCGTCATCCGCAGCGCCGTGGGCATCGGCACACTGCTCTATATGGGCATCGGCGATACCATCCGCGTCTCGCTGACCGCCCATCCCCGGGAAGAGGTCATCGCTGGCTATGAAATTCTGAAAAGCCTCGATTTGCGCCAGCGCGGCCCGGTGCTGGTGAGCTGTCCCACCTGTGGTCGGGCGGAGGTAGATATTGTAGAATTAGCCCAACGAGTGGAGACCGAACTGCTGAAAATGGACAAGCCAATCAAGGTGGCGGTGATGGGCTGTGTCGTCAACGGTCCCGGCGAGGCGAAGGACGCCGATGTGGGCATCGCCTGCGGGAAGGGCAAAGCCGTCCTGTTCCGGAAAGGGGAAAAGGTGAGGGTGGTGGAGGAAAAAGATATTTTTGCGGCGTTGATGTGGGAAGTGGGGAGAGTGAAATGAGTCATGTCAGCCAGATTGCTGTCTCCGCAGATGTTCTAAGGTCAACAAACATGACTTTGGAGCAGTTACAGCAGCATTTGATTGAGCTAAAACGAATGTTTGGGTCGAGATTCCCGCTTATAGTTCCTCAGAAGATAGATGGAGTACCCGCTTTATACTGGATTGTCAATCTCAGTCAACGTCTGCAAAAACTCAAGGGTTGTGATGGGTTCGATAGACACGCCAGGACTTATAGTAAGGAGCAGAGGCAGTCTAGCTATTTCGTCACTCTGGTGGCTAGTATTCTTGTAGACAAAGTTGACGAGATCTTTCTGGAACCCAGTCTAATAGGGAAGACTACGAAACCAGATATCTTGGTGCATCTTGGAGGTGAGCAAGTCTATCTAGAGTGCAAACATACTGTTTCCCTTAAATGCGACTATGCCGAGGAACATGAACGCATGTTCTTAATTCTAAGCAAATACATTAACGTGCCCCACCAAGTTAGTATTCAGTATAGGAAATCGCTGTCGGATAGTGAGCTTCATCAACTAGGAGCGTTCCTGAAAGAGAGGTTGAGTCTCGTAACAGGTGACGGTAGGATTATAAGCAATTCCGACCTTGAGGTTCAGGTGAGTAAGCGGGATGCTTTTGGAGACAAAAGGTTCAGACTGATAATGACCATGATCGCTGAGGACATAGACGAGAAGTGCAAGTATCCGGGGCATGTCTATGTTGCCGGTGGGATAACAATGGCATTTAGTGGACCAAAACTAGGCTACCAGAGAATTCTCAGGGATAAAATGCGGGAAAGCAAATTGCAGTCTCCTCATAATTGCGCGTTTGTCTTGGTGATTGATAATGCTATGATCTTGGGAAGCATGTCAGACAATGTTCGTGCTCTTTCAACCGCTTTTCAACCTCAGCTCAATACTAGATTTAGCGCCGCCGTATTAGTTGATTGTCGTCCAAAGCTTGACAGTCCCAACGTTAATGTTGACTTTTATTTCATTTCCAATCCGTTCGCCAAATTTCCTGTCAGCAATAAGTTTGGGTATTTGTTTCCTTCCTCTTCGACAGTTTGATAACTACTAGAAACGGAGCTTAACTAATGCGCATCACACAGCTACTCGGTAAAACGCAAAGGGAAATACCTGCTGAGGCGGATACGATTTCCCACCAGCTCCTCGTCCGTACCGGGATGATAAGCCAGGTGGCGGCCGGCGTCTATGCCTTTCTCCCCCTCGGCTGGCGCGCCCTGCGCAAAATCGAGCAAATCGTCCGCGAGGAGATGGACCGGGCTGGCGGGCAGGAGCTTAATATGCCCGTCCTCCAGCCCATCGAGCTGTGGCAGCAGACCGGTCGGGACATCGCTTTCGGCAAGGGGCTGTTCTGTGTCATCGACCGTAAAGACCACACCCTTGTTATGGGGCCCACCCACGAGGAGGTCATCACCTCGATTGTCGCCCATAACGTCAAAAGCTACCGCGACCTGCCTCTCCTGCCCTACCAGATGCAGACCAAGTTCCGCGACGAACCTCGACCCCGCGGCGGTCTTATTCGAGTGCGCGAGTTCATCATGAAAGACCTTTACAGCTTCGATGTCGATGAAGCCGGGTTGGACGTCAGCTACAAGAAGATGCTCGCCGCCTACAAGCGGATTTACGAGCGCTGCGGCCTGCCCACGCTTCTCGTCGAGGCGGACAGCGGTGCCATCGGCGGCAAGGACTCCCACGAATTTATGGTCGTTGCCGAGACGGGCGAGGACGAGATTATCTACTGCGACAAGTGCAAATACGCCGCCAACGTCGAGAAGGCGACCAGCGTCAAGGAGCCGGTCGGCGGCGGCGAGCCGCAGTCCCTGGAAGAGGTCTATACACCCGGTGCCACGACCATCAAAACACTGGCCGACTTTCTCAAGGTCCCCGAGAATCGGACAATGAAGGTCGTGTTCTACATGGCGGACGGCAAGCTCGTTTTTGCGATGATTCGCGGCGACCTTGATGTCAATGAGGTTAAGGTGAAGCGGGCGTTGAAAGCTACTGACCTGCGCCTGGCGACGGAGGACGAGTTGATGCAGGCGGGCATCGTGCCCGGGTTTGCCTCGCCGGTGGGACTGAAGGGGTTCAAGGTCGTGGCGGACGACTCCATCACCACGGGGACGAACTTCGTGGCGGGGGGCAACAAGCCCGAGACGCACGTCAAGAACGTGAACTACCCGCGCGACTTCACGGCGGACGTCATCACCGATATTGCCACGGCGCGGGTCGGCGATAAATGCGTCCGGTGCGGCGGTAAGCTATCGTCGACTCACGGCATCGAGGTCGGGCACGTCTTCAAGCTGGGCACCTTCCTCAGCGAAAAGCTCGGCGCCTATTACAGCGATGAAAAGGGCGAGTCACACCCAATCGTGATGGGGTGCTACGGCATCGGCTTCGGGCGGTTGCTGGCGGCGGCTGTCGAACAGAACCACGACGAAAAGGGCATCATCTGGCCGACGACCATTGCCCCCTTCCAGGTCTACCTGTGCCCGCTCTACCGCGAAGGCACGAAGGTATCGGAAATCGCCGATAAGCTGTACAACGACCTGTGGGCGGCGGGCGTCGAGGTGCTCTATGACGACCGGCCGGAGTCGCCCGGCGTGAAGTTCAATGACGCCGACCTTTACGGCATCCCCCTGCGGGTGACGGTCAGCCCGCGCACGCTGGAAAAGAACAGCGTGGAGTTGAAGAAGCGCACGGAGAAGGCATCTGAGCTGGCGCCGCTGGATGGGATTGTGGCGAAGGTCAAGGAGCTTACCGGCAAATCCTAAATTCTAATCCGGACAAGCCTGAACCAAAGGGTTTTCCTCTCCCTCGATGGGAGAGGCGAGGTGAGGGTGAGACTTCATGATTGGTTGCCCCCTCACCTTAATCCTCTCCCACGGTGGGGAGAGGAAAGGGCTTGTCATTCTGAGCGGAGCGAAGAATCTCGATTGATTTCTTGAGATTGCCATCCTTCACAGTGTGAAGGACTACGCTCCTCGCAATGACAGGAGCGGGGTGGGGGTTTAGGATTTGGAGCTTAGTTTTTAGTGTTTGGGGTGGGGATGAGGGTGGCGGGGGTTCTAGGTCCTCAGCACTGCTCCGAACTGCTTGTTCAGCCGCATCAGGATTTTATCCTGGACGCTGTTGACCTCATCCTCGGTCAGGGTCTGCGTGGGCGACTGGTAGACAATCCGGTAGGCCAGCGACTTCTTCCCTGGCGGCACCTGCTTCCCGGAGTAGACATCGAAAATTGCCGTCTGGGCGACCAGCGGGAAGCTTCTTATAGCGTTCAGCACCTGCTGGTGGGTTACTTTCTCGTCCAGGACCAGTGCCATATCTCTCACGACTGCCGGGAAACGGGGGATGGGCTGGTACATCTTCTTAGTGACGGTAAAAGGCACCAGGTCGTTCACCTTGATTTCAAAGAGATAAGCGTGCTCCGCAATCTCAAACGCGGCGAGCACCTTGGGATGCACTTCCCCGACCACGCCGACCTTGCTCCCGTTGGCCACAATCGCCGCCTGGTTGGCCGGGTGCAGGCTTTCGTCGTTGCCCGGAAGGTAACTCACCTCGATGTCCAGGTGCTTCAGCAGTCCCTCGATCGCCCCCTTGGCGTCAAAGAAATCGAAAGGCGCGCTGTCATCCAGCCAGACCTTGTTGACACTGGCGCTGCTCATCACCCCGCACAGCATCTCCGGCTCGTCCGGCAGGTCGTTGGTCCTCCTGATGTAGACTCTGCCCAGCTCGAAGAGACGGACGCGGCCTTCCTCGTGCCGTCGGTTTGTCGCCAGCATCGCCAGCAGGCCGGGACGGAGGGTGGGGCGCAATAACTCCAGCTCGGCGGTCATCGGGTTGAGCAGTCGCAGTGGCGCTGGCTCGATTGGGTGCGGGTCCGGCATCATCTTGTTCATCAAGTCTGCGCCGATGAGTGTGAAGTTGATGACCTCGTTGAAACCGAAGCCAGCCAGGCTCGACCGCAGGTCTTCTTTCAAACCCACGATTGGCTCCGGGTTATGGGGAGGAAACTGTCCGCTGAGCATCGTGGTGGGCAGTTTGTCATAGCCGATGATGCGGGCAACCTCTTCAACCAGGTCGATGGGCAGGTTCACGTCGCCGCGCCAGTAGGGCGGGACGGCGGAGATTTCAGTCGCCGAGGTCGGCTTACACTCAAACCCCAGCGAAGTTAGAGTTGACATAATTTGGCCGATGCTGTACTCAATGCCCAGGTTTTTCTTCACCAAATCGGTCGTGAGGGGGATAGGGGCTGGCTCTTTCTTGCCGGGGTAGGCATCAGCCATGCCCCGGGTCGCTTTGCCGCCGGCGGTCTGGATAATCAGTTGAGTCGCTCTCTCGATGGCGGGGACGGTCATCCCGGGCTGGATGCCCCTCTCGAAGCGCAGGCGGGCTTCACTGGGCAGGCCTAGCTGGCGGCCCGTATAATGGATGCTCTTGGGGTTGAAATTGGCGCTTTCCAGAAGGATGGAGGTGGTGCTATTGCCGACCTCGCTGTTGGCGCCGCCCATGATGCCGGCAATGGCCACGGCGCGCCCGGCGTCGGCGATGACAAGCATATCGTTTGACAGGGTTCGCTCGACTCCGTCCAGGCTCATCAGCTTTTCGCCTGGCTTTGCCCGGCGCACGATAATCTTCTTGCCCGCAATCAACTCATAGTCGAAGGCATGCAGGGGCTGGCCGTACTCCAGCATCACGTAGTTGGTTACATCGACGACGTTATTGATGGGGCGCATGCCGCACTGCTGGAGCCTCTGCTGTATCCAGGCGGGGGATTCGCCGATTTTGACGCCGGTGATGAGGGTGGCGCAGTACCGCGCGCACAGGTCCGGGTCGGTAATTTCCACGGAGATGTACTTGCCGATGGGCGCGTCCGTCTCTTCGTAGC
>Ga0315296_10003181_pt1 | contig 13807 bp, 12 predicted proteins | sample YL17G14_18_MG_FD_203921 | JGI IMG/M metagenome (GOLD analysis project Ga0315296, IMG submission 203921) | Sediment microbial communities from Yellowstone Lake, YNP, Wyoming, USA - YL17G14_18 | ecosystem: Environmental > Aquatic > Freshwater > Lake > Sediment | place: USA: Wyoming | collected... | reverse complement strand
GCGGCTACGTGGTCACCCCTGACCCCTCAAGCCCGATTGCGCAGGCGGCCTATAAAGACGGTGCTTTAAAGGACTTTGAGCGCCACAGTCGACTCGGCTTCATTGACGAGGAAGGTTTCTACACCGAAGTGGAGCGCCTAAGGAAGCTGGGTTTCAAGCGCATCACGCTGAAAACCGGCGCCTACAGCCTGCGCGAACTGGCCATGGCGATAAAGTGGGGCGCTAACGCGAAGATTGACCTGCTCACCATTGACGGCTCATCCGGTGGCACTGGCATGAGCCCATGGCGTATGATGGAGGAGTGGGGCATACCGAGCCTTTACCTGCATGCCGCGGCCTATGAGTTCTGCAAGAAGCTAGCAAGCAAAAGACAGCGTGTGCCCGACATTGCCTTTGCCGGCGGCTTCAGCAGCGAGGATGGTATATTCAAAGCGCTGGCTCTCGGTTCACCGTTTGTGAAGGCAATATGCATCGGGCGGGCAATGATGATACCGGGCATGGTTGGCAAGAACATCGCCATCTGGATTAAAGAGGGCAAGCTACCCAACACGGTAAGCCAGTTTGGCTCCTCGCCGGAGGAAATCTTCCTCAATTACGAAGACGTAAAGAGCATCGTTGGCCCCAAAGAAATGAAGAACATACCACTGGGTGCGGTGGGCCTCTACAGCTACTGCGAAAAACTGCGGATTGGCTTACAGCAGTTAATGGCCGGGGCAAGGTGCTTCAGCATACCGGCAATCACCCGCAACGAGCTCATGTCTCTCACTGAGGAATGCGCCAGGGTGACCGGAATTCCCTACCTTATGGAGGCTTACCGGGAAGAGGCAATGAAAATCCTCAGCTAGAATGCGGTTTTCAGAGAAGCGGACTTTATCTCGGGAGGAAAATTTAAAAAATGGCGCGGTATGAGTGTTCGGTTTGCGGCTATATCTATGACCCAGCACAGGGAGACCCGGAAAACAACGTCCCGGCCGGAACTCCCTTTGAAAAGTTGCCCGATGACTGGATTTGCCCCGTCTGCGGCGCCAGCAAAGACCAGTTCAGTAAAATAGACTGAGATACCTGCCATCTGCCAGGCAGTCGATTGACCGGACGGTAATCCCGGTAATCAGCCAAGTATTTTGTGGTAGCAGGCCAGTATTTGCTGGGCCACGTTTTCCCAGCTGTATCCCCGGGCAGTGATGATTCCCCTCTGGCCCATCTGCCGCCGCCGGGGCTTATCACCAGCCAGAGATAACAGCGCCTCAGCCAGCCTGGGCACATTCTTCGGTGGCACCAGCAACCCTTCTGCGCCATGGGTCAGCACGCGGGCATACCCTGATATATCCGAGGCCACCACCGGCGAGCCTACGGCCATCGCTTCAATCAGGACTATGCCGAAGCTTTCCCAGCCAGTGGCCGGACAGCAGACGATATCGGCCGTCTTGTAATATCGGGGCAGGTCAGTATAGCTGGCGTAGCCAATGAAAGCGACGTCCTCTATGCCATCCCGTGTCACCCGTTTTTCGTACTTCTTCCTGAGCCGTATACCCGGACCGACGACGATGAGTCGTGAGTCAGGGATAACGCGCTTAACCTGCTTGTAGGCTTCGAGCAGGTAATCGAGGCCCTTGCGCTTCTCCAGGCGCCCGACAAACATGATGTTCAGCTTTCCGTCAAGATACTCCTCAATTGGCTTGACATTAGACCGGAAATGGTCCGTATCAACCCCGTTGGGTATGATGCTGTATTCGTCGGGGAAGTACCTGTTTATGTATTCCCTTGCTGTCTCAGAAACGGCAATCTTATAGTCCAGCTTGTGGAACCACTTCTTCAAAACCAGCTTGCCCAGCGGCGTAACGAAATTGTACCACGGTTTGCCACCTGAGGCATGGAAGGTGCCGATATTCGGAGCATTGGAGAGACGCAGCACGGTGGTGCATAGCATCGGGCACAGGGGTTCGTGGAGGTGAGCGATGTCGAATTTCTCCCTTTCCAGCACCGCCTTGACCCGCGGTGACAACCATGGCGAAAGGGTAATTCGGGCAATAGAACCGCTTGACGGAACCGGCCTCGGTTTACCGATTGGTATAAAACGTTCCCCCAGAGCCGGAATTGCCTTCGAGGCGGGGGCAATGATTTTCACCTCGTGCCCCATCCTGGTCAGCTGCTGCTCCAGATTGGTTATATGGTTACAGACACCCCCCGGGTAGGCAAAGTCGTAAGGAGAGACCAGCGCTATCTTCATAATATTATTTTACACCAGTTCTTTCAGCAGAGCACGCACCTCATCTGGTGAATCGAGGTTGAATTTGGCAGCCGAAACGCCGGGCCTGACCTTGATGGACCAGGCATTCGCCGGCAGAGCCTGGAACAGGTCTTCATCAGTAACATCATCACCAATGGCGAGAATGAAGTCCCAATTCTGTCGGGAAAGCCACTGCTGTGCGGTTAACCCCTTGTTCAGATTGGCGCTTTTCACCTCAACCACCTTGCTTCCTTCCAGCACCTTCAGATTGGAATTGGCCGTCAGGTTGAGAAGGTCGTTTACTATTTCCCTGATATGCCGTTCGCTTATTCTCGGGTCAGCCTTGCGGTAATGCCAGGCCAGGGAGTAGTCCTTCTCCTCAATGAGTGAGCCCGGAATCCGGCCCACCGCCAGCTTCAAAATGGCACGCACTTCATCTTTCCATTTGTCCGAGAGTCCAGCCATCATCCCCCAGTCGCCACCTTTGGCCTTCAGCCACACGCCGTGTTCCGCCACCATACCCGTCTTCAAGCGGCCAAACCATTCTTCAAGCGTATTTTTATCCCGCCCGCTGATAAGCACGACCTCATTCCTGACATCGTCGTTCAGCGCGGCCAGCAGCTTCAGCAGTTCCGCATCAGGTTTCGCCGCCTCGGGTGTTTTGGCAAAGGGCACCAGCGTACCGTCATAGTCCAGCAAAAACAACCGCCTCTGGGCTTTCTGGAACCGGCCGATTAGCTCACTTCTCGCCTTATCGGACATTGGCTCCGGCACGGTACCGCTCTCCGCTTTTTCCGTTTCATGCAGTTTGTCAATGAAATCATTGGCCCAGCGGCTGACGTCATAGCGCTTGATCCGCGCCTGCATGGCCCGGTTGCGCTCAATCTGCTCCTTTTCCGGCATCGCCAGGGCAGCCGCAAAAGCCTGGGCGATTTCCTCAATGTTACTGGGATTGATGATGATAGCATCGCCCAACTCCCGGGCAGCACCCGTTGTCTCACTGAGAATGAGAACGCCTTTGCCATCGACCTTGGTGGCCAGGTATTCCTTGGCCACCAGGTTCATCCCATCACGCAACGGGGTGATGGGACAGACATCCGCCATCTTGTACAGGCCAAGAAGTGAGTGATAGGGTACCGGGCTGTAAAGATACTCAAGGGGCGTCCAGCCGATGGTGCCGAACCTGCCATTTATGGTGCCCACCATCTCTTCTATCTGCTGCTTCAAAGCGGCGTACCGTTGCACCTTGATGCGAGAGGGCCCGATAACAAGAATGAAGACCACTTTCTCCCGATATTCAGGGTGCTTCTCCAGAAAGAGGCGGTACGCTTCCAGTCGATTTGGGATTCCCTTGCTGTAGTCAAGGCGGTCCACCGAAACAATTATTTTCCTATCGCCCAGTTTCCCCCGGAACTTTTTCACCTCCGCATCCACTTCCGGGCTCCTGGCAGTGCTGGAATAGTGCTCGTAGTCGATGCCGATGGGGAAAACATCCGCCTTGGAAACGTGGTCGGGGGTCGTAATCCAGCCCATGGCGCTGCTATAGCCAAGCAGGTTGCGGGTGCTGTTCAGGAAGTGCCAGACGTAATCATGAGTATGAAAGCCGACCAAGTTAGCACCAAGCAACCCTTCCAGTATTTCCCGGCGCCAAGGCAGCAGACGGTAAACTTCGTAGGACGGGAAGGGTATATGGAGGAAAAAGCCAATGGTCGCCTTGGGCAGTCGGTCCCGTATTAGCTTGGGGAGAAGCATAAAATGGTAATCCTGCACCCAGAAAATATCGTCCTTTTTGGCCACGTTTACCACGGCGTCAGCGAAGGACTCGTTGACCCGTTGATAAGCCTGCCACAGTTTAGGGTCATACTCCACGAACTGGGGAAAATAGTGAAAGAGGGGCCAGATGGTCTGGTTACAGAATCCAAAGTAAAAATCGTCAACGTCCTTTGCCGAGAGAAACACCGGATAGCACCGTTCCTCAGCCAGTTTAGCCTCAATCTCCTTCTCCTCACCCTTTTCCAACCTCTCCGGCTCTATCCCCGGCCAACCGATCCAGAGGCTGGGGCGCGACTTGTAGAATGCGCCCAGCGCTGTCGCCAGACCACCGAGGCTGGGCTGGAAGTGCAGCTTACCGTCTTTCCGCTCCACGTTCAGGGGCAAGCGGTTGGCAATAATCAGCAGCCTTGACATTGGACCCCCTCCCTCGGCGTCTTTGACCACATATTAATAGCATAATCCGACCCATTTTACAACGGTAAGCCAGTCTGAAATCCTCAAAATTTGCCGGCCATCTTCCCAGATTGACAGAATTTACATTATGACTGAAAATGAAAAGAATAAAGGCAAAGGCAGGGGAATTATGAATACGAAAGCTTTACATAAAATAAGTTACGGTCTCTACGTGGTAACCTCGACCAAGGAGGGACGCTTGAATGGCCAGATTGCCAATACCGTTTTTCAGGTCACCTCTGAGCCACCGACCATTGCGGTGAGCATCAACCACAACAATCTGACCTGGGAGTTCATCAAAGGGAGCCAGGTTTTTGCCGTAACAGTTCTCGGTGAGGATACGCCGATGATATTTATCGGGCGTTTTGGTTTCCGCTCGGGAAGGAATACGAACAAGTTAGAAGGAGTTAATTACCGGATAGGCGAGACGGGAGCTCCCATAGTCCTGGATAATGCCGTCGCTTTCATGGAAGCCCGGGTAACCCGAGAAATGGACGTGGGCACACACACTATTTTCATCGCCGAGCTGGTTGATGCCGACGTTATTTCCGATAAGACCAGCCTGACCTATGAACACTACCATGAGATAAAGGGTGGCAAGACGCCCAGAGCGGCGGCAACCTATATTGAAGAGAGCAAAAAGTGAGCAAGAATAAATTAATATCCAAGAACCCTCTGGTGCTTGGTGTCGACCTTGGTGGGAGCAAGATACTGACCGCGGTGGTCAACATTAAGGGTGAAATGCAATCTCGCGACCACGGCATCACGCCGGCAGCGAAAGGGCCGGAAGCCGTAATTCAGGCAATGCTGGAATCTACGGAGCGCGCCCTCAACCAGGCGGGCATGGCAGCTGCCGAACTCAAGGCCATTTGTATTGGCGCTCCCGGACTTTCCAATCCGGAAACGGGTGTCGTTTTCACATCGGCACATTTACCCGAGTGGAAAGACGTTCCGCTTAAAAAAATAATTGAGGGGAAAATGGGCGTGAAGACCCTTTTGATAAATGACGCCAACGCGGCGGCCCTGGGCGAGATGTACTTCGGGGCAGCGAAAGGAGCCCGCAATTTCATTTACATCACCCTCAGCACCGGGATTGGTGGGGGCATCGTGATTGATGGTGAGTTATACGCCGGTTCCCTGGGCACCGCTGGTGAAATCGGACACATGACTGTTGATGTCAATGGCCTGGAATGCAGCTGCGGCAATATTGGCTGCTGGGAGACGCGGGCATCAGGCACCGCGCTGGCCAGAGAAGCGAAACAGCGCATCAAGGACGGCGCTGAAACGGCGATTCTGGAATATGCTGATGGCGACCTTAACAAAGTAAGCGCCGAGGCGGTGCACCAAGCAGTCCAGCAGGGAGACACCCTGGCGAAAGAACTCATCGCTCAAATCAGCTATTACGTCGGTGTTGGCTTGACCAGCCTCATAAATATATTTAATCCCGAGTTAATCGTGATTGGTGGCGGTCTATCCAATATCGGCGATATGCTGCTTGAACCCGCGTATAAGCTGGCCGGAGAGAGAGTTAATAAGACAGCCTTTGCCTCAGTACGCTTCGCCCGTGCCGAACTGGGCAGAAACTCGGGGGTTATCGGTGCCGCCGCCTATGCCTTTCGTGAAATAGAGAAAGCAAGATGAAACGTTCAGAACGGTCCAAACGACGCACCAAAATAGTCTGCACCATCGGGCCGGCAACCGGCTCTGCAACAGCTATCGAGCGCCTTGTCCTCGCCGGAATGAACATCGCCCGACTGAACCTGTCTCACGGCACCCACCGCGAACACAGTCGGTATATCCAGACTATCAGCAAAGTAAGCCAGCGGCTGGGCATAAACGTGGCCATTCTGATGGACCTGCCGGGGCCAAAATATCGGACCGGTAAAATTAAAGGCGGCCAGATTCTACTGAGAAATCGGTCGCGGGTGGTGCTGACCTCAAAACAGGTGATAGGGGATACCGGGCTGGTGCCGGTCAACCTGCCTAACCTGGCCCGTGATGCGAAGGCAGGGAACATGGTGCTCCTTGATGACGGTGCCATACAGCTCAAGGTGCTGGAAACAGATGGCATTGAAGTCCGTTGCCGGGTCATTGCTGGCGGTGTGCTTACCGAGGGGAGAGGGGTGGTGGTTCCGGGCATGCCCGCTTCGGGGCCTTTCGTCACCGATTCCCTGAAAGAAGACCTCTGTTTTGCTGTCAGCAAACAGCCGGAATATATCGCCCTTTCCTTTGTCAGCAGCGCCGACGATGTGAAGGCGGTCAAAGATATACTGCGCAAGAACAACGCCGATATACCAATTATCGCCAAGATAGAACGAGGAGACGCCGTCAGCAGGTTCGACAGCATACTGGCCGCCAGCGATGGCATTATGGTGGCACGCGGTGACCTGGGTGTGGACATACCCCTGGAAAGGGTGCCAATGGTACAGAAGGAAATCATCCAGAAATGCAACCTCGCCGGCAAGCCAGTTATTATTGCCACGCAGATGCTGGAGTCAATGATAAATGCGGCCCGTCCCACCCGAGCCGAAGTGACCGACGTCGCCAACGCTATCTTCGATGGCGCTGACGCTACCATGCTCTCCGCCGAGACCTCGGTCGGCAAATATCCGGTACAGTCGGTCACCATGATGGCCAGAATAGCCCAGGAGGCGGAAAATAAGCTGCCTTATGAACAGATACTCATGGAGAGAGGTCGGCAACTGGAACATAAGACCGATGAACTGATCAGCTACAGCGCCTGCCACACCGCCTACAGTCTGGAAGCCAAGGCTATCGTGGCCTTTACCCAGTCGGGTAGCACCGCGGGAAGGGTCTCCAAATACCGCCCCAGAGTGCCCATCCTGGCAATCACCCCCGACGGCAACGTATGCCGGAGGTTACTGCTGCGCTGGGGGGTTCACCCCGTACAGATACCGGAGCAGAAATCCATAGACGAGCTTTTTGCCACTGGTGTGCGACTGGCCAAAGAAATGAAGATGGCCAGGGCCGGCGACTTGGTCGTTATCACGGGAGGAATCCCCATTGGTGTGCCCGGCTCCACCAACGTGCTCAAGGTGGAAAAAGTTACCTGAACGCCGGAAAGGCACTCCAAGCCAGAGATTTAACGTTTAGTTTTTTGCCTTCCCCTGCCTGGCCACTGCTTCCGTAGCTCTGGCCACTTCCTCGGGGTCACCGAGATAGTAGCTCTTAATGGGCTTCAGTTCTCCATCCAACTCATAGACGAGCGGGATACCGGTGGGAATGTTCAGCTCGACGATATCTTCATCGCTGATATGGTCAAGGTATTTGACCAGTGCCCGCAGACTGTTACCATGGGCCGATATGATTACCCGCTTCCCTGATTTGATTGTCGGCGCCAGCACCTCATGCCAGTAGGGGAGGAAACGCTCCACCGTATCCTTCAAACACTCGGTGAGCGGGATATCTTTCTTATCCAGCTCACGGTATATGGGGTCATTTCCGGGGTAGCGCTCGTCCGTCTCCTCCAGGCTCGGCGGCCGGATATCGTAACTTCTCCGCCATATCAGAACCTGCTTCTCGCCGTACTTGGCCGCCATTTCCGCTTTGTTCAGCCCCTGCAGCGCACCATAATGCCTTTCGTTCAGCCTCCAGGAGCGGTAAACCGGTATCCACATCAGGTCCATCTCGTCAAGGACAATCCACAGCGTGCGTATGGCCCGTTTCAGCACCGAGGTAAAGGCAACATCAAAGGTGTAACCCTTTTCCTTGAGGAGCTGCCCGGCCTTCCTAGCTTCTTCGATTCCCTTCCGGGAAAGGTCAACGTCCGTCCAGCCGGTGAACCTGTTTTCCTTGTTCCAGATGCTCTCCCCGTGACGCAAGAGCACAAGCTTTATCACGCGTGATACCTCCAGAAAAGGTGCCTCTTTATTATATCATACGTCGGCTCTGCAGTTCCGGGTTCAGGTTGGCTACTTTAACACTCTGGTCTTCTTGTTCTTCACCAAGTCCCAGTCAATCTCATAGCCAAGCCCCGGTTTCTCCGGAGCGTGGACCAGGCCCTGACGGTCGACCTCAATATCGCTGACGAGGCCATATTTCTGGGCGGCCTCGGGCAGCAAGACCTCAAAATACTCACAGTTATCGACCGCCATGGCCACGTGAAGGTTGGCCACATTGTTCAGCGAATTGCCGCCGTGGTGTATCTCGCACTTCATGCGAAAGGCCTCGGCCAGATGACATATCTTGACCAGCGCCGTGATACCCCCCTTCACCGCCACATCGCCACGCAGCATATCGGTCGCCCCCTGAAGGATGAACTGCGTGAGCCCGTAAAGGCCACCCGGGGTATATTCCGTGGCCAGAATGGGGATATCGAGCTTTTGCCTCAGCTTGGCGCAGTTGTAAACATCGTCTTCGGCCAGCGGGTCTTCATACCAGTAGTAGCCGAGCTCTTCGATGGCCCGCCCCACCCGCACCGCGTCCTCGTATCCATAGGCCCAGCACGAGTCGAGCATGAGCACCATATCGTCACCTATGGCGTTGCGGACGGCACGGCTGATTTCAATATCCTCATCCGGTCTGGCATGCGGGTGAATTTTATAGGCCTTCCATCCCTGGGACCGGTAATATACGGCCTCCTCGGCATAGTCCTGAGCAGCCGGCAGGAACGACGAGCTGGCATAGGCCGGCACACTCTCTCGGCAGGTGCCGAGCAAGCGGTGTACCGGCATGTTGGCCACCTTGCCGGCAATATCCCAGAGGGCGATATCCAGAGCACCGATGGCCGGGAGCGAGGCAAAGCGATTACGGCGCCACAATCCATGCCACAAACGGCCAACATCCAGCGGATTCTGCCCAATGAGAACCGGCTTCAGATAGGCCAGCAGCGGACCGGCATAATCGGCCGCGCTCCGCATCGCTGAGCCCAGGAAAGAATGGCCATCTATACCCTCATCAGTACTGACGGTTACGACGGCAAGCTCCTTGTCGCCACCCAAAGACATCGGCTGTCCGGGGTAGTTAACCTTCGGTACCGCCCAGGCGACCATGGTCAGGGTTACGTCGGTAATTTTCATTGCTACCTCCTCTGTAGACGCTTATTCGATAATTATAGTATAATCGAACCGGCAAGCGGGAGTAACTCAGTGGTAGAGTCCCTGCCTTCCAAGCAGGTTGTCGCGGGTTCGAGTCCCGTCTCCCGCTCCAGATGACACTATTTCCCGGTTTGCCCCGCGCCGGAGGGCGGAATCACGCAGTCAATTACCCGCTCCCGGGGCTGAATTTCAGTGTCATTGCCAATGACGCATTTCTTGAGCACCGCACCTTCTCCAATCGTAACGCCGCGCCACAGTACGGTGGTATCGAGAACGGCACCAGCACCGATGGTGCAATCCGGACCAATAACCACCGGCCCTCTGATATGCACCCGCGGGCCAATGCGGCTTCGGCTGGCAATAACCGCAGGTCCATCAATCCTTGCCGAGGCATGAATAACCGCATTTTTGGCACAATACAGCCCATTTTCCCCGGGACGACCAATGAACCCCGGTCTATTATCCGATAGCAAAAGGTCGCAGTTCAGGCACAGGTACTTCTCCGGGGTTCCCATATCAAGCCACTGGCCCCGGAACTGATATCCACACATGGGCTCGCCAAGCTCGAGAAGGCGCGGGAAAAGCCCTCGTTCAAACATATAATGGGTATTATCCGGCACCTGCTGAAGGACTCCCGGCTCAAGAATATAAACGCCGGCGTTAATCCAGTTGGTGGTTACTTCGGCCGGGGCGGGCTTCTCGATAAACCGCTTTATTCTGCCGGTTCGGTCTGACTCCACAACCCCAAAAGCGCAGGGATTATCCACCCAGGTGAGCGCGATGGTGGCTTTGGCCTTTCTTTTTCGGTGAAAGTCAAACATGGCCGCGATATCAAGGTCAGTATATATGTCACCGTTGAGAACAAGAAACGTGCTGTCCAGATATTCGCCGGCGTTTTTCACGGCGCCAGCCGTGCCGAGGGGGCTATCTTCCAGAGTGTAGTGCAATTGCACACCGAGACGCCGGCCATCGCCGAAATAGTCAGTAATAATATCGGGCAGGTAACTCAAGGCCAGTATTACCTCGGTGATGCCGTACTTTGTGAGGTAACGTATGGTGTGCTCCAGGAAGGGATGATTCAGCACCGGCAGCATGGGTTTGGGGATACCATTGGTGAGCGGCCGCAGTCTTGTGCCCTCGCCGCCAGCAAGGATAACCGCTTTGCGCAGGGTTTTCTGCTTTTGCACTTCAGTTAAAACCGGAGCCAGATTTTCTATAAGATTACTATGAGATAGAACGCCCGTCAAGGTTACCAGTGGTATATTAAGGCGTAAAAAGCGAAAAAACGCCACCATAAGACCGGGCGGTAGCCACCGTACCTTTGCCTTGACAGTTATCGAGCGGGCGACTTAAAATAACCCTAGCGCAGTCTAATATTCCATCGCTCTTGTTGAGAGAAAGGGGGAACATAATTATGGCACAGGAGAGCCCGTCTAAAATTAAGGTAAATGAAGTCCAGCAGGTCTGCCTGGTGGTCAAAGACCTCACGAAAACGTTAGAAGCTTACTGGAACATTCTGGGCATTGGTCCGTGGGCGGTATTTGACTTTGGTTCCGAGAAAGTCCCTAATTTCAAGTACTACGGCAAACCAGCCTACGCCAGATACCGCGGTGCCATAGCCCAATGCGGCCCGATTGAGCTGGAGCTATTTGAGACCATTGAAGGGGCATCAGTATACCAGGACTGGATAGATGTCCATGGCGAAGGGCTCCATCATCTCAAGTTTGTGCCAGATGATGTGGTCAAGACGGAAAAAATACTGAATGATATGGGGTTCCCAACGGTGGTTGGCGGCGGCTCCGGCAGCTACCGATTTGCCTACTTCGATATCAAGCCGCTGCGTTGTTTCTGGGAGATAAGCACTCGCAGTCGGCGAGACGGCCCGCCTGCAGGAGCAACCTCTTATCCTGAAGACCCAAAAGCGAAAAGCCCGGCCAAAGTCAAAATCCCCGGCATAAAGCAGGTGGCCATTGTGGTGAAGGATGCGATAAAGACCGCCGAAAACTACTGGCAGATACTCGGCATCGGCCCCTGGGAAATTCGGGACTGGGGTAACCAGGTGCTGTGGGACCGCACCTATATGGGCAGGTCAGGCTGGGGCCGGGAGAGACTGGCCCATGCTTACCTAGGTGACCTGGAACTGGAACTGGTTCAGCCGGTGGAGGGGGAATCCATCTATCAGGACTGGATTGACCAGCACGGCGAGGGTATCCACCACCTGAAATTCCTCTGCGACGACATTGATGAGGTTACCAGGTTGCTGGCCGAACAGGGATTCCCGAGCATCCAGAGCGGGCATTTTGGCGACCCGAAGCAGAAAGCCGGCGGCTTCAATTACATTGATATTCCACCGCTGCACTGCATATGGGAGCCGGTGCATAAACCGAAGAGCTTGCCCATAGAACCAGTGGCGCGCGTTCCGGCAAAATGAAATAAATACGGCCTTTGGCAATAGGGGGTTCATTACTCATTGGAGCCGGGCATTTAACATCCCGGAGAAACGGTTTCACGCGGGCTCGTAGCTCAGTGGCAGAGCGACCGGCTCATAACCGGTTGGTCGCAGGTTCGAATCCTGCCGAGCCCACCAGAAATACCTTCAACGTAATTCTCCACCGACGGAGTTCGTGTATATCTAATATAGAAAGGGTTTAACATGCTGCAGAAACAGTGTCAGGTTTTGATTGTGGGGGCCGGCATTACCGGCCTGACCATTGCCCGTGAGCTGGGGCAAAGGGGAGTAGGGGATATTGTGATTCTGGAAAAAGAGACTGCCCTGGGCCGGCACGCCAGCGGACGGAACAGCGGCGTCCTTCATGCCGGAATGTACTATACGCCAGATACACTTAAGGCCAAGTACTGCGTGGAAGGCAACCGCCTGATGAAGGAGTTCTGCCGGAAAAAGAACCTGACCCTGCACGAGACCGGCAAAGTTATCCTGGCCACCGGGCCTTCCGAAATGGAAGCACTACATGAATTGAAACGCCGCGCCGATTTATGCGGTGCCCGCGCTTATATCATTGACAACCAGAAACTGCATGAACTTGAGCCGTATGCGGCGAACAGCGATGAAGCCCTGCACTCGCCGGACACGGCGGTAATCAGGCCGGTAGAGGTGCTGCAGGCGCTGGAAGCAGAGCTGGTGGAATCAGGCAGGGTTACCATTTATTACGGGACGACCTTCAATGGTCTTGCCGGGGATAACCAGGCTCAGACCTCAAGAGGTACCATAAAATTCGAGAAACTGGTCAATGCTGCCGGCGCCTACGCCGACCATATTGCCCATCAGTTTGGCTTGGCCAAAGAATACCAGCTGTTGCCTTTTAAGGGTACTTACAAGCAGGTTGCCCGCGACCGGTCGTTCCTGGTGCAGGGCAATATCTACCCGGTCCCCGACCTGCGGACTCCTTTCCTGGGCGTCCATTTCACCAAGAGCGCTGACGGCGAGGTGCTGGTCGGGCCGACCGCCATGCCGGCGTTCGGAAGGGAAAACTACGGCATCTTAAGCGGATTTGGCCGGGAGTCACTCTCCATCCTGTTCCGCGACGGTATACTTCTGTTCACCAACCCTGCCTTCCGTTTGAATGCTCTAACTGAGCCCAGGAAATACCTCAAGAGGTTCGTCTATAAAGATGCCAGAAGGCTGCTGCCGGAACTGAGACCAGAGGACATCACCGAGTCGAGCCACGTTGGCGTGCGCCCGCAGCTAATCCACTGGCCCAGCAAGCAACTGGTCATGGACTTCATCGTGATTAAGGAAAGCAATTCGCTTCATATCCTGAACCCGATATCGCCGGCATTTACCACCTCGCTCGCTTTCGCCAGAGACATGGCCGATAAATTGCTCGGGTAAAAGTTGACATAATATTCAGGTGGAGGTTGAACCATGAACAAAATACTGCTGGTCTGGAACATAGTCATAACCATTGCCCTGGTTATGATGGTAATCAGCGGGTGTGCGGCACTGGACCCACAGTTTGCCAGCATGGTTACCGAGGTACAGAACCACCGGGCACTGCTTGAGCAGGTAGTCAACCTGGCCAACCAGAACCGGGAGGCAATTAACAGCATGAACACCGCCGTAATGAAGAATACGATAATAATAGCGAACCTGCAGAGCACCACCGAGGCCGCCATCGCCGCCACAGACGCCTCGCTCCGGCAATACGTACAACAGTATGTTCAGGCGTACGTACAGGAGGCGGTGAAGTAGCCACCCGTATTTAAAGGGCTTATGCGGTAGGGGGGTAAAACCGGGATTAAAACAAATGATGGAAAAAGTAATCGCTTATTCTGTGGA
>Ga0315296_10003179_pt1 | contig 13809 bp, 10 predicted proteins | sample YL17G14_18_MG_FD_203921 | JGI IMG/M metagenome (GOLD analysis project Ga0315296, IMG submission 203921) | Sediment microbial communities from Yellowstone Lake, YNP, Wyoming, USA - YL17G14_18 | ecosystem: Environmental > Aquatic > Freshwater > Lake > Sediment | place: USA: Wyoming | collected... | reverse complement strand
ATCGTCCCGATGCTGTTCAGGACGGCCTCGAGGGCTTCCAGGTTTGCGTGAATGTCGGAGATGATTGCCAGGCGCATGGCGAACTACGTCCTTCCAGACCTTACGCACACTCGCTGCCCTTGCGAACTCTCGCTGATGGGTATATCTTGCATCAGGCCGCAGGAGTATAGCATCACGGCTCATGAGCGGCAAGGGCGCAGCATGAACATCATACTAGCCGAGAAGACCGGGTTTTGCTGGGGCGTCCAGCGGGCCGTGAAGATGGCGCTCGACGCGGTTCGCGAATACGGGAAGATAACAATCCTGGGCGACCTGATTCACAACCGGGCGGTCATCGAGCGGCTGGAGGCACAGGGAGCGCGCACGGTTGAATCGCCGGATGATATCGAAGACGGGTCGGTGCTGATACGCGCGCACGGCATTTCGCCTGCGGTGCGCCAGAAGGTGCAGGAGAGCGGGGCTCACATTCACGATGGCACGTGCCCCTTTGTAGCGCGCGTGCAGCGGGAGGCGCAGAGCCTGGAGCGAGAGGGCAGGCAGATCATTATCATTGGAAAGCAGGGCCACCCCGAGGTGGTGGGCGTGCTGGGGCATACTTCCAGCGGGGTCGTCGTGCGCACCGAGGAGGAGATCGAGAGGCTGCCCCGCTACGAGAAGGTGGGCGTCGTTGCCCAGACGACCGAGGATCGTGACCTGTTCGCGCGATTGTGCGAGCGCATCAGGCAGCGCTTTGCGGACGTCGTGGTGCGCGACACGATTTGCAGTGCCACCAATGACCGGCAGGAAGCCGCTTGCGCCGTGGCAGCGCGCGTTCAACTGATGCTGGTCGTTGGCGACCGGCACAGTTCGAACACGACACACCTTGCCGAGGTCTGCCGCTCCCTTGCTCGCGCCTATCACGTGACGGCGGCGCAGGAGATAGAGAGTTCCTGGCTGAAGGGCGTTGAGACCGTCGGCATCACGGCGGGGGCATCCACGCCCGACTGGGTGATCGAGGCGGTCATCGAGCGACTCAAGGAACTGGCCCGCGAGGCGGGGCACGAGCAAGCCCGCGTTATCCGCTAACCCGCGCTGGGGTGCTGCAGGGAGGTGGTAGAGTCCTGGTGGTAGCCGAGGTAGCCGACGTAGCGATAGGGATTCGGGAACGCCTCGGATTGCGCCGTCACGTTGCCGAAAGCGTCATATGAGTAGGTGTGAGTCAGGCTCTGGTTCCAGTCAACCACCTTGCGAACAGACCCAAGCCCATCATACAGCGGGTAATACCATGCGCCGCCCCACCTGATCGCTGCCAGCCCATCGCCATACGAGGGCCCGGTGGTGATATACCTGGCAGTCTCGTTCCAGTTCGTATCGTATTCCCCGTACACCCGAACCCCATCGAACAGGTAGTTCCGCACCGCGCCCTGCTCCGTCTTCCTGATGCGCAAGCCGTCTCCATTATACACGAAGGTGGCGCTGCTCTGGGGATGTGTCGGAGATGGGTAACTGTACCTATGCTCTTCAGTTTCTCCTGCCCAGTGTCGGTCTTGATCGCCCGGAGTATTGGCGTGAAAGTAGACTGTAGCCTGGTTAGGGCCGTAATGCTCCCCTTGCGAATAAAGTGCCATTTCCGCTCGCCACTCCGAAAGGGCTTCGCGCTCGATCCTGGAAAGTGTGTGCATGGGTGTAGGTCTCCTTTCTGTTGTCCAACAGCCAACAGTGGAGTCCTACGCCCTTTCTGCCTCTCAGCCCTTTTACACACTTTATGATACGCTACCACTCAGAGCCGTAGCCACTTGACAGATTCCTTCCTGAATGATAAGATTATGGTAGGAAATGTAGGAAAGGTTCTACCTATGCCACGACCTCCTAATCAGAGGTACTATGGTTCCACGGTGATCGGCGAGAAAGGGCAGATCGTCATCCCAGCAGAGGCGAGGAAGGCATTTCGCCTGTGCGCTGGCGAAAAGGTCATGGTCTTCGGACACGAGTTCCACGGGGTCATGACCGTGATGCGAGCCGATGTGGTCGCCGAGTATGTCAGCCGCGGTCTTGCTCAGTTCGGCGAACTGGCCAAGGTGCTGAACGAGGAAACCGCGGCCCAAAGCAGTGAATCCGGGCCGCGCGAGGCTGCCCCATTTCTCGGCGACACGGTGGAATGAGGCGACTTGGACAAGACGCCTTGCCTGATGAGGCCTGAGCGTGTCAGGCGGGATACCTCATGAGCAACAGTTCTGATCCGACGAGCCAACCGAATATCTCTGGCGACCAGGACGTGCAGCACGCCGCCAATCTGCCCGAGGATGTGCGGGCCTGGCTGACGCGCCTGCTGGTGCCCGAGGAGCAGGTCGAGGCTTCCCTCTGCTCCGACCTGCTTGCGGATGGTCGCTACGGAGAGCGTTGGGCGTTCCTGACCCAGGGGCGTTTCTTCGTCGTGTCGCCTCAGGATGGGGTAGCGCCCCAGGTCGAGGTAGAGGTCCCAGCGACAAAGATCACGGGCGCGCGGATGCGTGATTTCGTGTCGAGCGGGGTGCTGGAGATCACGACCAGAGAACAGGGCATGGAAGCGGTCCGGTTCACGCGCGGCTTTCGCGCCGAGGCCGCCGACATGTGTTTCGCGCTCCAGCAGGTGGCCCGCCAGAATGAGGCGGTGGAAAACGGGGACAGAGACCACCGGCGCGTGGCCCCTCCTCGCTCCCGGTCGGCCAGCGGACGCTGCCCCAAGTGCGGCCGGGCGATTTCCCGCTGGTCGGAAACGTGCTTCTACTGTCTGCAGCGGGGACGGCTGGTGGTGCGGCTGTTCTCGTATCTCTACCCCTACAAGTGGTGGGCGGTGCTGGGGCTTGCCGGCACCCTGACGCTGACCGGACTGCGCCTGGTGCCGACGTACCTGACAAAGTACTTGATTGACGATGTCATAGGGGCCAGCGACCTGAGCAAACTCCATGTTGTGGTTTTCGTTCTGCTCGTGGTCTATCTGGGGACGGCGGTAATCGGGGCGGCCCGCACCTTCGTGATGCAGCGCCTGGGAAACCACCTGATGTATGACCTGAGGACCCAGGTCTTCAACCATCTTCAGGTGCTCACGCTCAGTTACTACAACCGGCGACAGACGGGCCACATCATGGCGCGGGTAACCAATGACATCACCCGCCTTCAGAGCTTCGTGGCCGAGGGCCTGCAAGATATCATCGTCAACGTGGTGACGGTTTTTCTCATCTGCGGCCTGCTGTTCTACCTTGACTGGCGGCTCGCCCTGTTCGCGTTGGGGCCGATACCATTCATCGCTTCGAGCACCTACTGGTTCGGGCGGCGCATCCACCATCTCTACCACCGCATCTGGCGCCGGACTTCGTGGATCAGCGCCGTGCTGGCCGATACAATCCCGGGCATCCGCGTGGTCAAGTCCTTCGCGCAGGAGCCGCGAGAATCCCGCCGGTTCGAGGCGAGGAGCGCCGATCTCTTCTCCCAGGAACTGCGGGCGACGCGGTTGACCTCGGTCTTCTTCCCGAGCGTCAGTTTTCTGACCTCGTTCGGTTCGATGCTGGTGCTGGGAGTCGGCGGCTACTTTGTCGTCATGAATCTGGGCCTGACCCTGGGCGGGCTGATGGCGTTCGTCGGATACATGTGGCAGTTTTACCAGCCGGTTAGCACTCTCGGCGAGATCAACCACCGCCTCCAGCACGCGGCCACCTCGGCGGAGCGAGTGTTCGAGGTCTTGGAGGCGACACCTGAGGTGCCCGAGGCGCCGGGCGCGATCAGGCTGCCGAGGATTAGGGGCGAAGTGGAGTTCCGGGATGTTCGCTTCGGCTATGAGCCGGGACGTTATGCGATTGACGGGATCAGTTTCCACGTGGAGCCGGGAGAGATGATCGGGCTCGTGGGACCGAGCGGCGCCGGGAAGAGCACACTCGTTCATCTCATCTGCCGCTTCTACGATGTGGACTCTGGAGAGATACTGATAGATGGGCATGACATCCGCGACATCTCCCTGCGCAGCCTGAGAGAGCAGATCGGGGTCGTGCTGCAGGAACCCTTCCTTTTCCACGGCACCGTGGCGGCCAACATCGCTTATGGCAAACCGGAGGCCGCGCCGGAGGAGATCATCGAGGCGGCGCGGGCGGCGAACGCGCACGATTTCATCATGGGGTTGCCCGACGGCTATGAGACGGTTGTTGGAGAACGAGGCCAGACCCTGTCCGGGGGAGAGCGCCAGCGCATCTCGATCGCCAGGGCGATCCTGCGCGACCCGCGCATCCTGATCCTCGACGAGGCCACCGCCTCCGTGGACACCGAGACTGAGGTGCAGATTCAGAAGGCGGTCGAGCGGCTGGTGGAGCATCGAACCACCTTCGCCATCGCGCACCGCCTCTCCACCTTGCGGAAAGCCAACCGCTTGATCGTGCTGGAACAGGGAAAACTGGTGGAGATCGGCAGCCACGATCAACTGCTCGCGAGCGGCGGGCTCTACAGTCGCCTGTGCCACTTGCAGTCGGAACTTTCGAAGATCAGCGCGTGGTAACGATGACGTCTCATTCTGGACAAGACAATAGCCCCCAGACCTCTCCCTACCGGGACGAGATCCTCGCGCCCGAACGCGTCGTGCTCTGGCGCGACGAGTTCCGGCGGCTCTGCCTTCGCGTGGATGGGGAGCGAGAATTCGTGGATCTGCGAGCATTGGCCGCGTTCCCCATTTCCGGGCGGGCCAACCTTGTGAGTTTCCTCGATGAGCACGGACGCGAGGTCGCCCTGGTTCGCGACCATCACCTGCTGGACCCCGAAGGCCGAGCCCTGCTGGAGGAGGAACTGGGCCGCGTGTACTTCGCCCCCAGGATCACCCGCATCTACCGGATCGAAGAGACCTTCGGCTGCTCCCGCTGGGAGGTGGAGACGGATCGCGGGTTCACGATTGTCGAGGTGACCGACCGGGAGCAGATCAGGATGCTCCCAGACAACCGGATCTTGATGCAGGATGTTGACGGGAACCGCTTCGAGATTCCCGATACCACGAGGCTGGATTCAAAGAGCCAGGCGTTATTGGACAGTGAGACATAGCCCAGATCGTTTCTTCTCGTTGTTCACCAGGGGAAGCAAGCCGGATGACACCCCGGCCAGGCGCCGGCCACCCCGACCCGAGGACAGGGCCCGGCCGGGGCCCTGGCGCAGCCGTGTGCTGGCACTGCTGGCCCTGGCGGCTGCGGTGGGGATCCTTTTCGCCCTCTACGCCGTCTGGCAGTCGGTCGTCTATGCGTCAACCTCAGAGGCGACGATCGAGGCGGAAACGTTGACTGTGGCCGCACCGGCGGATGCAAAGATTGTCAAGGTTTCCGTGGAGAGCGGAGACCGGGTGCGGCGCGGCCAGGTTCTCGCTCTCCTCGACCGGGAGAGGCTCGCCGTGGCGACGCAGCAGGCCGAGGCCGATCTGGCGGCCAGCGAGGCAGCCCTGGAGCGCGCCGAGACCGATCTCCAGGCGGCGCGGAGCGAGTTGACCATCGAAGGCAAGAAGGCGTCGGCGGCAGTCAAGTCCGCGCAGGCGTCGGTTGAGTTGGCGAAGGCCGAGTCCACCAGGCTCGCGGTCAGCGGCCCTGAGCGGGTGCGCCAGGCGCGAGCGCAACTCGATCAGGCGAAGGCGGAACTTGACCTGGCTCAGAGGAGCAGACCGGAACTGATCGCCGAGACGCGAGCCGAGGTGGACGAGGCGAAGGCAGTGGCGCAGAGGGCCCGCAATGACCTCGACCGCAATACCCAACTCCGCGCGCAGGGCTATGTCTCGGAAAGCGAGGTGGAAGCCGCCCGCTCCGAGGTTGACATCGCCAACGCTCGTCTCGCCGCGGCTGGGGAGCGGCTGAAGCGGGTTGAGAGCGGGAGCCAGGAGGAACTGATCAAGGCCGCCCGCCAGCGGGTGGCGGCAATGGAGGCGGTGCTCGGACAGGCCGCTGCCAGCCGGTATGAGACGGCGAGTTCGAAACAGGAGATCATGCTTCGCAGAGCAGAGATGGACAGGGCGCTGGCCGACGTCGAGCGTGCTACCGGTCTGACCGCGACCGTGAGGATGAAAGAAGAAGATGTGGCGGCGGCGCAAGCGCAGGTGGAGCGCGCGCGAGCGACGCTCGCCGCGGCGCGGAAGGCCTTGGGCGAGGTCGAGGTTCGCAGCCCGGCCGCAGGAGTTGTCGCCGCCAGGCTGGTGCACGAAGGGGAACTCGCCGCGCGCGGCAGCCCCCTCTTCCTCATCATTGACAGGAGCAAGCCCTACTGGGTGAAGGCGCTCTTCCCCGAGCACCTGGTGGCGCGGATAAAACCGGGACAGTTGGCCACCGTCTGGGTAACCGCCAATGGCCGCAGTTTTCGCGGGCGCGTGGAGGCAGTCGGGGATGTGGCCGCAAGCCGCAATCCCACTTCTCTGGACGCAACCGCGCGGCAGCGGCCGGCGGGAAGCGCGGCGCAGGTGGCGGTGAGGATCAGATTCGACAGCCGCGGCCTGCGCATGATCCCCGGCCTCTCAGCAAAGGTCAGCGTCCGCGTCCGCTGAGTCGTCCGGGCTGTCGGCGACTGGCACCCGTTGCGCTCGTCAACGGCCCCATCATGACTTACTGACGATCCAGTTCTTCGAGCCACCTGTCCATGTCAACCACCCGTGAGACCAGTTGTAACGGGCGAGCAAGATAAGACCGGCTGCGCCGGTCTGATAGCCCCCTAGCCGGTGCAGACGGTCGCGGACGCCCGGGAGCGTTGCCCTCCCACTCTGACGCCTGGCTGTCGCTTCAGAATGCGAGGGTATTCGGCTCCCGCGGAGAAACAACCCAGTGACACTCGTGGCGGAAGGTGGCCGGTATTTCGGAAACGGGGAGACATGCCATGTCACGCATTCTGAAGAGAGGCAGTATGAGTCTTGCTCTTGCCGTGTGCATCGCCGGATTCGGACCGGCGATAGCCGCGGAGGACACTGGCGGGAACCGCGTACCAGCCTTTCCTGGAGCAGAGGGCTATGGGCGGTTCGCTCGGGGAGGGCGTGGGGGCGACGTCTATCACGTCACGACCCTCAACGACGCCGGGCCGGGGTCGCTGCGTGAGGGGATTGACTCGGCCACCGGGCCGAGAACGATTGTTTTTGACCTTTCTGGAACCATCGCGCTCAAATCGCCGCTGGTGATCACTAAGCCGCGGATCACGATCGCGGGACAGAGCGCCCCGGGCGACGGCATCACCCTCAGAGACCAGACCCTGGAAGTGCGCCGCGCGTCGGACATCATCGTCCGCCACATCAGGGTCCGCCTCGGAGACAAGAACAAGAAACCCAGCGGCCCCGACACGATCACGGTGGAGTACTGCGACAATATCATACTTGACCATGTTTCGGCGAGTTGGGGCATTGACGGCATCCAAGACGAACGAGGGTGCAAGAACTACACGATGCAGTGGTGCATCCTCAGCGAGGCGTTGAACCGGAGCCTGCATCCAAAGGGGCCGCACGCCATGTGCGCCTCGTTTCGGAAACCGTTGAGCAACATGACGATCCATCACAACCTCTTCGCCACCAGCCGCGACCGCCACCCGACCATAGGGGGAGATGTGCAGGAACCCGAGTGGATCATAGATTTCCGCAACAATGCAATCTACAACTGGAGCGGCGCCGCGAACGTATGCGACAACCAGGTCAACATCGTCAGCAACTATTTCCGGCCGGGCCCGGAGACGAATCTCGCGGCCCTTCCGATTGCGATGAAGGCCGACCTGCTCGACAAGGCGCGCGGGCACATGAGCGGAAACGTCTTTGAGGGCCGCGCCGATCTCACGGCGAACAACTACGCCGCGCTCGATTTCAAGCGCTGGCTCTATCCCGGGTCGCATTACCAATACGCGGGCACCGTGAACGACTGGAAGGTCGAGCAGCCTTACGACCTCGGGGACAACACGCCGCGCACCCAATCCGCTAAAGGAGCCTACAAATTGGTTCTGACTCATGCAGGGGCCTCGCTGAAACGGGATCCTGTTGATGAGCGGCTGATCCGCGACGTGAAGAACCACTCGGGCAGGCTGATTGATTCCCAGGACCAGGTTGGCGGTTGGCCGGAACTAAAGACCCTGCCAGCGCCGAAGGACACGGACGGCGACGGCATGCCGGACGACTGGGAGATTCGACACCGCCTCGACCCGAACAATCCGGACGACCGAAACGGCGATCGAGACGCCGACGGCTATACGAATCTCGAAGAGTATCTGAACAGTCTCTGTCCTACTGTCTATTGACAGCGCCCTGTGTAGGTCCGATGCGATTCCTCGGGCAGTGGTCAAGCGCCCGTGAGACCAGCGTGGCAGACACATATGCGCCGATACCGGCCCACCACAATGGTCCCGTTCAACCTTGACCAGCGTAGGCTGGGGCATGTCTGGGAGGAATAGCGTTGGAGGTGGCCAGTGCTGCCCGGTTTGTGATTCCTGAGCCGTAGGCCAAGGAATAGGCAGTACCTGCGCGACGGCTTCTTTCGAGAGGACAGGTAAGAATCAGGTCAGAGTACCCTTGTCGTAGGAGGTATGGGGGCAACTCGTGATGAACCATTGGCTTCGAAGGCCGCGAACGAGATTGGCTCACCCTGCCTCACTGTGCCGCCTGGTTAGGGTGCTTCGGGAGTATGCTCATGACAACATCAGCGCTGCAAGAGAGAATACGTGGCTGTCTAGTTGGTGCGGTGGTCGGCGCGGAACTCGGTTTCGCACGGCGCATCAGGCCGGAACGCTTTGCCCTGGCACAACCGCAGGACGTTCTGCGCCTAACCCTAGGACCCGCAGGGGATCATCAGGAAGAGAAGGGGAGGGTTGACTCGCGCCGGGTGACACCATTCGTCGCTCTCGGTGTGCAGGCGTACATCCACAAACGAGGGCGAGTCACGCCGGAGGAGTTCGCATCGCAGCTGATAGAGGCTGAACAGATTGCGGGGCCAGTCTCCGCCTGGGATTCGATCCATTCGGTGCAGGAAACACTCCGGGAGGGCATGCACCCGCGCATCAGTGGGCTTGGTGTGGCGCCATGCGGGTTGATGTGCGCGGCCATGCCCGCAGTGGGCATATTCCACCTAGGAGACCCTGAGTACGCCTACCTGGACGGCGTCGAACTGGCTTCGGTAGGCCAGCCGCGGCTTGGCGCGGACTGGGCCGGCCTTTGCGCCGCTGGCGTCGCTGCGGGCTTCGATCCGGCATCCAACCCGGAGGCCGTGGTGGAGACCGTGCTCGAACTTGCCCATCAGAACGACAAGGACCTCTTCTACCAACTCAACCAGCCCACGCGCCACGCGGAGGCCTTCATCGCGCACAATGAGGAGGAGTTCGCCGCCTGGTGGATGGTCTGCGGCGGTCGTGGACAGGCGCGCAAGGAGGAGAACTGGATAGGATGTAACCCCATTCGCTTCGTACTACCCCTGCTCAAACACTACGCCGCGGACGCGCAGCGATTCATGGCACTGGTGGTGGGGCCCAGCCCGGCGTCGGGGTTTGATGCAGCGCTGGGCGGGCATACCATCTCTGCCGTCATCGGTGGCGCGATCATCGGTGCTTTGCACGGCTTGCATATCTTCCCCGTGGAGTGGAGACGCTGGGCGGAGCCGCAGGTGGAACCGTGGCTGGCCATCATCGAGGTCGTGACCACACGCCTGCAGAGGGAACGTGAGATCATCAGGGTCACCGAGCGACTGGCCGTGCCACAGGCGGACGGCACCTCGCTGTTGCAGGACAAGGTGTACGGCTGCATGCTGGCAGGCGCGATCGGAAATGCCATGGGGTCTCCGGTAGAAGGCCGGTTCTACTGGGAGATTGATAGGCAGTATCCCAATGCCATTACTACGGTGCTCGATCCCCGGCGGCTGGAGGGGGAGGACGACAATCAAATGGCCGCGCTGCTCGCGGAAACCTATTTGGGGCGGCAGGGCTTGCCTGTTATGGCACGGCATTTCGGCAAGACCTGGGCAGAGCGCCTCAACCGAGACCATTTCTACGCGCTTTGCATGGGCAATGCGTATGACCTGATCTGCCAGGGCTGGGACCCGCGCATCACAGGCCACTGGAGTGTGGTGACAGGCTCGACCGTGATGTGCATGGAGCCAGTGGGTCTGTTCCACCTCGCTGACCCGGAGTATGCCGCAGTTGACGCCACGGCGATCTCGTACATGTACCAGCGTGGACTCGACGTAGTCGCGGCGACCATGCTAGCCGCCACCGTCGCAGAGGCCATGCGCCCGGAGGCTACCGTGGAGAGTGTTCTGGAGGCGGCGTTGGACGCCGCTCCCAAGGTGCAAATGCAGACTTTTGACGAGCGGCCGTTCAGCAGCGCATACGAGTACATCCGCACCTGCCTTGACATCGCAGACAAGTACCATGATGTGCTGGCCGTCCGGTCCGAGCTGTACCAGAAGTGTCTTCTCTATCACATGATTGATCCGCTGGAACTGTGGGGTTTTGCGCTTGCCATGTTCAGGATTGCCAGGGGTGATGTGAGGCAGGCTGCCATAGGCGGCACTAACATCGGTCGAGATTCCGACACCATCGCCGGTCGCGCAGCCATGCTGTCCGGTACTCTGCGGGGCGCGGGCTCAGTCCCCGAAGACTGGGTGGGCTTGTTCAAGCCGGAAGCGCTTGAGCGCATCAAGCGCAACGCTACCCGCCTCGCCGACCTCATCGCCCGGGAGAAGACCGAGCGGCTGAAAGCGCGGCAGGCAATGGCCTCCACACGGGTGACACAATCGTGACCAACCGCGAGCGATTCTGCAAGGTATTGTCGTTCGAGCAGGTGGACCGCATCCCCAACTACGAACTGGGCTGCTGGGGGCAGACCGTGCAGGGCTGGATCAATGAGGGCATGCCCGAGGACGCGGTCTTCATGAACTGGTTTGAAGGGGAGCCGTACTTCCGCCTAGAGCGTCGAGGTTTTGCTGCTATCAATGTCGGCATGATACCCCCGTTCGAGTACGAGGTACTGGAAGAGACCCCTGAGTACCTCACCGCCCGGCACACCAACGGCGTCGTCACCAAAGCACTGAAAGCAGGCACAGTGCGCGGCACCCGCATGAGCATGGACCAATACCTTTCCTACCCGGTAAGCGGTCGCAAGTCTTTTGCGGAGATGAAGAAGCGTTATGACCCGTTCTCCCCCGTGCGCTATCCGCTGTGGTGGGACGACCTGGTTCGGGCATGGCAAACCCGGGACTACCCGCTCGGGTTGCTCCACAATGGCACCTTCGGCTTGTACTCGCAGCTTCGGTCTTGGGTCGGCACCGAGGCGATTTCCTACGTCTTCTTCGATGATCCCGCATTTGCCGAGGAGATGATCGAGTTCAACACGGAGTTCTTCCTGACGCTCGTCGAGCGCGCGCTTGCGGAAGTCCAGTTCGACTTCTTCAACTTCTTCGAGGATTTGGCAGGCAAAGGTGGGCCGTTGATCTCACCGGCCATGTTCAACAGGTTCTTCCTGCCGTACTACAAGAAGATCACAGAGCGATTGCGCCGGGCCGGGGTTGCACACGTGCTATTCGACTCCGACGGTGATGTGGAAGCGCTCATCCCTCTGATGGTGGAAGCGGGCATCACCTGCCTGTGGCCGCTGGAGCAGGCTTCCGGCATGGACCCCGTGCGGCTGAGGAGGAAGTTCGGCAAGGACCTCGCATTTGCAGGCGGCATTGACAAGCGCGAACTTGCCAAGGGGAAGAAGGAGATTGAGGCCGAGCTATACACCAAGATCCCTCCGATGATGGAAACCGGCGGCTACATCCCGTTCCTCGATCACACCTTCCCCCCGGACATATCGTACGGGAACTTCCTTTGCTACCTGGAGTTGAAGGCGAAGCTCATCGGCATGGAGATCACGGTGCCCTGGCCGACGAAAGCGTGAGATCGGCGTTGGGTGAGTGCCGTGGTGTAGAGGACGTTCGAGCGCTTGCGTGCACGCTGCCCACGAGGCTGATGTAGCCTGTCAGCGATTGCAGCCATTCGGAGACCTTGAGACCATTTGCGGCGGTCTCAGACCCGGTTGACCGGCGCAGGCGGCCTCATCGGGGTTTGACCGGGACAGATTGCGTCAGCGCAGCCCCATCGCCTTCAGGTTGCGGTAGCTGATCGCCATCGCCTCGAAGGGGTCGCGGCCGTACGTGTTGTCCTGCTCCACCAGGTACCACTCGACGCCACCGTCGTGCGCCTCCTTGAGGATGGCTGGCCAGTTGAGGTTCCCCTCGCCGACCTCGACGGTGCGCGGGTCGCGATTCGGGCCGATCGCCATATCCTTGAGATGGATCAGCGGCTCGCGCCCCGCGCACTTCTTCACCCACGCGGCCGGGTCGCCGCCGCCCGCCTGGATCCAGTAGGTGTCGAGCTCCGCCTTCACGTGCTCCGGCGACGCCATGTCGTACAGCGTGGCCAGCCAGGTTTTCCCGTCGTAGCGGATGAACTCGTGGTTATGGTTGTGGTAGGAGAGATCCATCCCTTCCCGCGCCAGCCGCTCGGCCACCGGCGCCACTTCGTCGACGAACCGCTTCACGCCATCCCGGCTGTAGTACTCGTTGGGCAGGCCCGCGATGGCGGGGTGCTTGCACTTCCAGAGTTTGTGATCTGCGATGACGCGGTCGGTATCGTTGCGCAGTTGGTCCCAGCCCACGTGGGCCCCGGCGGCGACCACGCCGGCGTCCTCCATCATCCGGGCGAGGTCCTTGGGGTCCACCGGGCCAATGCCAGAGATCTGCACCGCCGTGTAGCCGATTCTCGCCGCTTTCCTGAGCGTCTCGGCGATCTCCGGCGGAGTCTTGCAGAAGTCTCGCAGCGTGTAGAGTTGCGCTCCCAGCACTGGCTTGGACATTCTCTCGTTCCTTTCGTGTCGCTTTAGGTCCGCTCCGAGCGCAGTCCGGGCACCAGCCAGCAGGGCTCCCACGGGACTCACCGCCGCGGCAGTTCGCGCGGAGTCCGCCAGAAACTCGCGCCGGGTGACTCCCTTCGGGCCGGCATCGCTCCCGTCGCTCTCGTGAGTGGCCAAAGTCTGCACCTTACGGCACGTGGCCTGTGCGCAGCCGGACAAACGTGTCCGTACGTTCCTAGAGGATTCTCTTATGCCCGGGGTGGCTGCTATCCTGCCTCGCAGGAGTGCCTTGCTGATCTTCGTGTTCAGTGTCGGGTGTTTCTGCGGATTGATTGCCCAGGGAACGCATCTTCTAGTAGCGCGACGCAGGGCACGTTGTAGCGGTTAGGCACTGAGGCCAGCGTGGCAGGCTGTATTGATTAGGTGAGCGTGTGACCGCCGTGTCATCGCAGTCGCCATGCCGAGGCCCCCATCTGATCCACACCTTCCTGGTCGCCAACCGGCACCAAACGGACGTGTGGGCACAGGGGTCGGAGTCAAGATACCAAGGGAATGTCACTAGAGCGGTCTCATGCCTGCTTGACCACCACATCTGGTATCACAACGTGGGGCACTTCGGCGTCTTCTTTGGCCCGGACAACTGGAGAGTGAAGCTGGCCTACCCGGACAGGAGTGGACCCATATCACTCCGTATCAGCATCCTTTCTCCGGTGCCGGCAGCTCCTGCGCGCTACACCGCCGACTACTCAAACACCCACGCCCCGAAGCTCTCTGGCTCGAGGAAGCTGCCTACGGTCTGCGACCAGGCGCTCAGTTCGGCAGCGGCCCCGCGCTGGCGGCACAGGTTGCCGAACATCCGCATACCCGGCTTCGGTGGAGTGAACCCTTGTGATTGGACAGTTGGGGCCCGAAGATAGGTGCATTCTGAGGGGCTTGTTTTGTGTTGCTCCTCGAACTCGACGGGGCTGCGATAGCCCAGCGCCGAGTGCAGCCGCTCTCGA
>Ga0315296_10003178_pt1 | contig 13810 bp, 14 predicted proteins | sample YL17G14_18_MG_FD_203921 | JGI IMG/M metagenome (GOLD analysis project Ga0315296, IMG submission 203921) | Sediment microbial communities from Yellowstone Lake, YNP, Wyoming, USA - YL17G14_18 | ecosystem: Environmental > Aquatic > Freshwater > Lake > Sediment | place: USA: Wyoming | collected... | reverse complement strand
CACCTGAACCTGCTCATAAGGCAGGATGTCAGCCTCTTCCATAAGCCTTTTGTCAACGGCAATGCTCCCCTCATAGTCGATGTTGACCCTGGTGACGCGGGCTCGGTGGATTTTACTTTTAAGCATTGTTCGCATCGCAGCCTCCAATAACTTATTTTTGTTTAGTCGGGGTGTTCAAGGGTCGCTTGTAACTCCTGTGCCTGAGATTGATTTATTCTCCCCTTGGCTAGGGCAATAGGGATAGTCTGTAGACCAAGCTCCCGGTAGGTGGAGACGAGGGTGGGGGCGGTTTGATTTAGGGCATCAAGGTGTTTATTAATCGTCCCGATGTCTCCCCGGGCGATTGGTCCGGTGAGGCACTGGGGTATGCCCACGGTGTCAATATTATGGATTGTGCCTCGTAGCAGGGGCAGTAGTGCCTGAGTGGCTTGACGCGGTGGGATGTTGAAAGTTTGCCACAGGTCGGTAGCTAACTTGACCAGGGTCACCAGATAGTTGCAGGCGATAACTGCTGCCGCATGATAAAGTACCTTATCACTTGTCTTCAGCTCTACCCAGTAACCGTCAAGGGCAGTAGCCATATCCTTGAGTGTGTTTAGCAGAGGCTCCTCAGCCTCAAGGGCAAAGGTCGAGCCGGGTATATTTTCTATGGCTTGTTTGGCGCTGGCGAAGGTCTGAAGGGGGTGGAAAGCACCAACCTGTGCTCCCAATTCCTTGGCTGGTTGCAGAATATCGGTGGAGGCAGCCCCGCTACAATGAACCACGCTCTGTCCGGGGTGCCAGCGTATTTGAGAAACTACTGAGGCGATAACATCATCCGGGGTAGTAACGAAGACAAGCTGAGCATTGTCAGCCACACCTTGATTATCAGCCAATACCCGGCAGCCATTAACTGCTCGTGCCAGATTTTCGGCTGAGGTTCGACTTCGGCTGGATACGGCTACTACGGGGTAGCCCCTGCCGCTCAGCCTAACTGATAGGGCAGTACCCACCGTCCCTGCTCCGATGAAGCCTAGTTTGAGCATCTTACCCGACCAAATTGACATTAAAAATGCCTTCTCCGACACAGCCAGAGAAGGCATCCCAAATATAGACTCTATTTTTGCCGTCTCGGTCGTATCCGATCCAAGCGACTAAGGTTGTTAAAAAACTACTTAAAAAGCTTACCGCCCTGTGGGTCGATAGCTAATACCAATTACCAATTCTAGTATAGGGGATGGCTAGCAGTTTTGTCAATGGTCATTGGGTATTTTACCCGCCGCCGGGTTTGACCAGGGGGATTTTGGCAGCGCATAGGGGGCAATCCTGCGGTTGGTAGGTTGGGGTTTCTGCCCGGTGACAGCTAAAAATGGGGACGCCGAATTCTATCCTCTGCTCGGAGCGGTCAACCAATACCCCGATGCCTACTATTATGCCTCCCAGCCTTGTTGCTGCCGCCATAACCTGGCGTATGGAGCTGCCAGTGGTAAGGATGTCGTCCACGACAAGGACTCGCTCGCCGGGGTTGATGGTGAAGCCCCGCCGGAAAGCCCTCTCTTTTTCCCCTTCCTTTTCAGCAAATATCCCCCTCACTCCTAACTGTCTAGCCACTTCAAAAGCCAGGATAATACCACCGGTTGTTGGTCCGGCTACTACCTGGATTTTTTGCTTCAGGAAGTGGTTGGCAATCAGGCGACAAAGCTGCTCAGTGTAGTTGGGGAATTGCAAAACTCGGAACTTCTCCCAGTAGACGGGGGAATGCAGCCCGGAGGCAAGCAGGAAGTGCCCCTTAAGTATCGCCCCCGATTTTTCAAAGATTTCCTCTACCTTCTCTATTAACCTCACCCCCTTAGTAACGGCAATTACTCAGTAGAGCTGGCAATTTGCTCCTGCAATGGGTAATGAGCAGTAAGCCCCCATTCCGTTGGTGGCCAGAACGACAGCCAGACTTTGCCAATTATGTTTTGGCGGGGTACTGTCCAGCCTTTATGGGAATCATTGGCAATATTGCGGTTGTCACCGAGAACAAAATATTCATTCTCAGGGATTATTGCCTCATAGAAGGTATAAGTGGGAGGCTCTTTAATATAGGGTGTTTCATCTAGTTTTGAGCCATTAACGTATACTGCCCCCATTTTTACCTCTACACTGTCGCCAGGTAAGGCGATGATACGTTTGATATAGACTGCTTTGGAGTCAGTCGGTGGGTGCAGTATAATTACATCGCCCCTTTCTGGTTCACGGAAATGATAAACGACTTTATTGACCAGGAGTCGTTCTCCTTCTTGAAACCCGGGCTCCATGCAATTCTCTACCACAATGAAACTCTGAACTGTGGCTTGTAGTAGTAAGAAGAGCACCAGAGCCATTATAAGTGTTATCACAGTGTCACGGAGAAACGTTATCATTTAATAGCTACCCTTTCTAGGCAATGCTAATTATACCCTATCTGACTTCATCCTTCTAGGGGAGCTAATGTGAGATTGTCTAGCAACCTATCCCCCTGCCCCCTTCCCTTCACAAGTGAAACACAATAAATGCAATTCAGCGGCTAGGTGGATGGTAACTGCTTCGCTGTGTAAGAGCCACTAACCAAAACAGACTTTGGCTACAAGTTATCTACAAGAGTAAAAGAGCCTGTCTAGGGAAACTTAGGCAGGCTTATTGTTTTGACGTCGGTGGGCAGCCTGCAACAATCAATAAGCACAACATTCCCTTTACAATGGAAGTACCGGTTGGGTGACAAGACAGTCGAAACCCAGGCGGATGCCACGGCAACACTTTATCCGGGTAAACGACGCCCCTATCAGCAAGGTAACGTTGATATGGAATGGCGATGAAAGTACAATAGAGGTAGACGCGACTGGAAGGCCCGGCGTCCTAGGTTAACGAGGAGTGACAGTCAGATGACTAGGACACGTAAACGCCGAGACCAGTTTAGCACATTAAGTCCATTCCGGGCACTCGGGCAGGCTCACTGATAGTTATTTGGGGGCAGACTATGCATCCTGCTACTTTGGAAAGGGCGCTCCACAAGTGGCCATTGTGGTGGGAAACCATCTTGAAAGCTCGAACTGACCTGAACTTCAAGCCATCGCTTCTGGAAGCTGAAGTGCAAACAAACAAGTGGGAAGCAGAGGTTGGCTGGGATAGGGTGGTTGAAGTGTGCCTTGAAACGATGACAAAGATGGGGCTGCCCTGGTACTTCGGATTTTACTGGCTGGCGTGTTTTTGTGCCGATTACCGAACCGGTCAGTCGGTTGACTATTCGCGAATAAAGGTTCCACCTCAAAATGTTTCTCAGGCTTGGGGACAGCAGATAAGGGAACGATTCGTTAAGAATAAAGGAATTGTTATGCTTTACCACAAGGGTGGAGGTCCAGAGGGGAAGCTATACCCTCCTTATCCTTTCCTCATCGAGACCTCTTTCCTTTTCGCTCTTGAACGTGGTGAGAACCCCCCTGAATCTGAGATATATGGTATTTCAGAGATAGACTGGGGAGGCGGGAGGACTGTAGTGGATGGTCTCTTTGAAGTGAACAGGAACGGAAACATTATCGGGGGGCGAAAGGCAGCGTCTATCCTAGCACCTGCCGGGACATTTGTTCAAATTTTCTTTGGCAGGAAGAGGAGGATACCCCCAGCGTTTGTAGTCGAATTCCCCATGTTTCTTGCCACTGACGATGTAGTCAGCGGGGCCTTCAAGCAAATTCAGGTCTATAGAGAGGGGTTCAGGCACTATATCTCACACCCTTTACTGAAGTACCTTGGAGAAGCTAAAGTCAGCTTGGGTGAGGATATTCTTGAAGAAAGACGCGGGTCTAAAGAAGACGTTGACCGATTTAATAAAGGCGAACTAAGTTTTGAGGAGCTAATCTACAGGGAGTGGCAGAGAGAACTTGCCCGAGAGGGTACAACAGCGCTTAGGCTCAAGCATAAGAGGATGAGCTTATCGAAAGCACGGACAGCCATCTACTATCGGGTGAGGAGGCGCTTGGTGCGTAGGGGGTTACTGCCACCCAGGCCCAAAAAGGGCTGGCGTTCTGCGTTAATATTGTGACACCTATTGCGTCACCAATCTAGTCACATTTTACAATGCCCCTAGGAGTTATTCCTAGGGGCTTTTTTAATGGCTAAATTTCAGCCAGAAGATCAGCATTTTGACCTCAGGGTTAAGTCCTCAGGGAAGGAAGGGCAACGTCTGCGCGTCGTCGAAATTCGTTACGTGCCCACGCCTGAGGCCGAGGAGAGGATTTCCCGGGCAATTGAGATTTTACTGAAAGCAGGGATGAGGAATACCTCACAGTCAAAAGATGGGAGAGATCGTCAGGCTCCTGCCAAAGATGCCCTGACAGGTAGCGATGAATGTGACCCATGAATACCGCCAACAAAGAAGAAAGCCCCGGCGGCAAGGCTCGGGGCTAGAACAAGGAAGAACAGGATTTAGGCAGTGTCTATTGATAATAATCGCATAATTCCTTCTAAAAGTCAAACCTCCCGTGACGAGCTGCTGAAGCGTTACTTCTTAGGGCGTAGCGACGTTTTTGCTCAATGGAACCATGACATCAGCGAATGGCAATGCATACGCAGAGACATACCCCAGTACCTTATTAAAAGCCACACCGAGGGTAGGATTACAATTGGGACCTACCCGGTTAACAGTCTCGGCAATACACCTCACCTGTGTTTCGACCTAGACAACAAGACGGCTGAGGCTTATAGCATCTTAGACTGGCTCCAAGGCTGGTTTAAGGCTAGGGATATGCCCTTCCTAATGGAAGATACCGGGGGCAGAGGGTTACATGGCTGGGTTCTATTTTTGTGCTATGTCCCCGCAGTAAAGGCTATTGGTCTTGCTAACCTCGCCCTTGACGCCTATAAAAGCGAGATTGGCAAGTTGCCTTGTCCGGTGGAGATTTTCCCGAAACAGGCCAAGCCAAAGGACGTTGGAAACCCGATAAGACTACCGTGGGGAAAGCATCATTCTGGCCAGTGGAGTCATTTTCTTAATACCTTTCACGAGCTAGATGATAACGAGGCAATTACAGCTATCAAGAACGGCAGAAAGACCACCGAGTTTGACCTAGATAACCTGCTACCGCCTGTTGCGAAGTACCCACCCGAGCAGCCAGTAGGCCACGCTCCGCAGGAGATAGCAGATATGCTCTCCCGGCCTCTCTCTGTGGGGGAGCGGCGGCCCACCTTGGTTAAGCTCGCTGGCTACCTGCGATACCGGGGCATCCCGGAAGAGGTGGCCATAGCACTTCTGCTACCTTGGGCGGAAAGGGCATTTAGTGAGCCTCTGCCACCCGAGGAGGTCCAGCAGCATATTTGCGGGATTTACGGGCGATACGGTGTCAAAGAGCGCAGGGTAGCTAAACATGGTAAAGCGTGGCATGTGGAGGTTTCGCTATGAAATTGGTCGCCAGTGGGTACAAATGGGATGGCCAGCAGGGGAACCTTCAAGCCACAGTCACCTTGTTAGCCGAGGACAGCACACCGCTATTTGAGGACTCAGTGAGCCTATCAAAGCAGGCATCCCGCCACCGCTTTGCCCAAACAGTGTTGAGAAGATTTCCGGAGCTCAAAGGCAAAGATATTGAGAGTCAATTGTTGCAGCTCTTATGGCAGGCTAAGGGTCAGCAGGAAAAGGCTGAATCAAAAGAAACCCAGAAAAGAGGGAGCCAGGCGGATATCCTGGTTAGTTTAGTTGATGACTGTTTCCTTTTCCACTACAAGGGGAAGCCTTACGCCCGGCTTAATCAAGGCGGCCATCGGGAGGTGTGGCCAAGCCGAAGTAGGAATTTCAAGACCTGGCTATCCCTAAGGTTTTGGCAGAGAGAGGAGAAAACACCCGGGAATGATGCACTATCGGCTGCATTGAATGTCATTGAAGGTAAGGCATTACTACAAGGTGAGCAGATGGAATTATTTAACCGCGTAGCCATGGTAGGCAACACACTGTGGTATGACCTAAGTGACCCTGAGTGGAGGGCAGTGAGAATAGACCCGGGCAACTGGTCAATAGTGGATGAGCCCCAAGTGTTCTTTCGCCGCTATGCCCATCAGTTGCCACAGGTTGAGCCAGCGACGCCAGGCGACATAACAAGCGTACTAAAGTATGTTAACCTGAATGACGAGTCCGCCCGTCTCCTCTTTTTAGTATATCTCGTGACTTGCTTCATCCCTGATATTCCCCACCCAATTTTGCACCCTTACGGCGACAAGGGAGCAGGGAAGAGCTGCTTACAGAAAGTGGTTCGCCTAATTGTAGACCCCTCCGCTGTAGAGCTTTTAAGCTTCCCTAAAGATATAACTGAGCTTTCCCAGAAACTTGACCACAACTGGGTAGCATTTTTTGACAATGTCAGCAACCTTCAGGATTGGCAGAGTGATACACTTTGCCGAGCCTGCACCGGCCAGGGGTTTTCCAAGAGAGAGTTGTATTCCGATGACGATGATATCATTTATTCCTTTCGTCGTATTGTCGGTATGAATGGTATCAATGCAGTGGCAGCCAGGGCGGACTTACTCGATAGAACTATCTTGCTCAAGATGGATATGATTCCCGGAGAGTTTAGGCGCGATGAAGGTAGGTTCTGGTCTGAGCTTGACAAGGATAAGCCACAAATACTGGGTGGTATTTTTGCTGTTTTGTCAAAAGCCTTGATGCTAAGGCCGCAGGTAAAGTTGGCGAGTCTACCTAGAATGGCCGACTTCACTCTGTGGGGATGTGCAATCGCCGAGACAATGGGCTATAACCGGGCACAATTCCTTGATGCCTATCTGGCTAATATTCAAGTACAAAGCCAGGAGGCAGTTAGGGCAAGCCTAATAGGACAAACTATCATGGACTTCATGATTGACAAAGCCGAATGGAGAGGGACTGCCTCTGACCTACTAACTGAGCTAGAAGCAGTAGCAGAAAGCAAGAAAATTAATACCCGGGTCAAAGGTTGGCCAAAGGCACCAAATAGCCTCACTAGGCGACTTAATGAAATTAAAAGTAGCCTGAAGGACCTGGGGATAGATATTGATGTGGAGCACACTCGTGAGGGCGCAATGGTAACAATAACGCCCCCCAAGAGTAAGGAAAATACCGTCACAACCATCACATCATCACAGCAGATAGGGCCTCAGATAGGGGAGAGATGTGACGATATTGAGGCCGATATCGTCACGCGAGGGGCAATATCGTCACAAAACACCCGCCAGCGTGACGGTAACATTGTCACACAAGAAAATATCGTCACGAATGCCTTCTATCTATCCCAGATACGGCGTGATGGTTGTGACGATAGTGACGATATTTCCCCTACCCTTACGGGGGCCCAGCGCGACATTATTCAATACCTCGGCATGACCACTGAAAAGGTATTAGCAATCTGGGATAAGCAGGGCAAGCCGGTAATCCACTTAGGTCCTAGTGAGAATTGCCATGACTTAGCGAAACTCTTGGAACAGGGGGACATCAAGTCGGAGCACCTATCAGCCATCAGGGAATGGCTTGAGAAATACGGAAGTAAGTAAGATGAAAGCGGCCCTATACGCTAGAGTCTCAACAACAGACAAAGACCAAAACACGGAGGTCCAGCTATCGAAACTTCGGGACTACTGCCAGGAGATGGGCTGGATTGTTTACCAGGAGTATGTTGATGAAGCCTCGGCTGCTGATTTCTTGGGAAGAGTAGGCTGGAAACACCTGATCAAGGATGCCGCTCTACACAAGTTTGATGTGCTGCTCGTCTGGAAAATAGACCGCGCCTTCCGCTCCGTTATTCACGCTGCCAATACCCTAAGCATATTAAGGGGTTACCGGGTGGGCTTTCGGAGTTACATGGAGCCATCTATTGATACTACCACCCCTCATGGTGAGTTTATCTTCAACATCTTGGCGGCGGTGGCTGAACTGGAGAGGCAGACGATAAGTCAGCGAGTCCGGGCCGGGATGGACTATGCAAAACAGCACGGAACCAAGTCGGGCAATAAAATAGGGCGAAAAAGATATGATGTGCCCTTTGCAATTATTTGCAAAGCCCTACAGGCTTGCTGTGGCAATTACTCAGCGGCGGCAAGGTGGATATTTGAAGAGACCGGGATAAAAGTTAGCCCTGGGTTTGTGCAGACAAGGGTGCAGCGGGAGGATAAAACGCTGGAGGACATTTTGGGCCAGCCTTTGCAAAGCCTTGCCCCAAAATCAGGGCAAAAACAGCTAGCAAAAGAGGCCTGAGGAAAGACGTTTGCAAACCAAGTCTTTTGTGAAGAGGGGGCCCAGAGCAAAAGTAACTAAAAAATAGAAAGGGAAGAGTAAGGTAAGTAATGCCTGAACTAACTCCGATAAGAAACTCAAAAGGAGACGTCGAGAGCCTCATTGATGCTGACGACAATCCTAGGAATAAGGCTTTTATTTCCACGCTAGGGAAGACTGGCATGCGGATTTCTGAAGCGATCCAACTGGAGGAAAGCGATATTGACTTCGAGAGAGGAACTTTAACCATCGTACACTTGAAAGATCGGTTGAAATTGAAATGCCCAAACTGCGCGGAGACTTTAGGCAAACGGCATCTCTTTTGCCCCGGGTGTGGAAATAAGGTAGACAAAGCCATACGGGAAAAGGTCGAGCAACGGAGACAACGAACAATACCGGTTGACCGTAATACCTTACGACTGATAGGTGAATACCTGCGATGGCGGCGTAAATTTCCTTATCGTGGGCCGCTGGTATTTCCATTCAGTCGCCAACGCGGCTGGCAACTGGTTCAAAGAATTGGCCGACGTGCGGGGATAATAGGTCTTCATCCTCACAGTCTGCGTCACCTGCTGGCTACAACATGGGTAGCTAAAGGGCTTGATGTGAAGAAACTCCAGGTGTTACTTGGCCATGCCAGCATTGCCACTACCATGGAATACGTTGATTCCAATTTTGAGCAACTGAGGTCCGAGTATGACAAGTTGTGGGAAATCAAGGAAGATGAAACAGCAGAGACCAAGGATTAAAAAAACCAAGAAAGCGTCTGGTAAGGAAAAGCAACACAGAGACCCTCCGCAAATGGCTGTTGGCTGGGGGCGCGCTGGCTCACTATACAGACCTGGAGTTTTTACAAAACAGTATTTTGTCGAGCACGAGGAAGCCTGCTGTGCCGATATCTACCGTGCTCTCAGCGATGATATAGAGAGACTTAATCAGGAACGGATCGAGATAAATGAAAGGCCCTTCCGGAGACCAAATTACTCCAGCTTCAGCAGGTATATGCACTGGTTTCTGATACTGGGGCTCATAGAGCGAATTGATAGGCGAGAACCAGCCATTTATGATTTTTTACAGAAACGCGTGTTTTACAAATTGACTGAGAAGGGTAAATCCGCGATTAAGCCGTGGGAAGACCCTGTGAGGGCAGCACACCCGGAATTTGTCTAAGCCTACTATATCGGTGCGAAAGGGATTGATGTTTGAGGTAGAGCAGGAGATTAATCAAATATTTAAGGTCGGACAATTAGGCTTATCGCAGGAGGGATAAAATGGTATCAGAGCAACAAGCTAGTAAGGAACTTATGGTCCGGAATTGGTCATTTGGCTATTTTGAGGGATTGGACAGGCTAGATAAGAGGTTGAAGGAGTTAGGAATCTCCCTAGATCAAATTTCGCAACTTATCGAAGCTACTAATGAGCTAAAAGACCTCGATTTTAGAGCAGCCGCTTTTGACTTACTAGGGCTGAGGAAGAGAACGGGTAAAAGCTCCAAAGAGGCTGAGGCTTATATCAAAGAGCTCGATTCTCAAATAACATCCAAGGAGAAGCAAAGCTCAGATTGGACTGGGAGGATAGAAAAAGCAAAGGGTGAATTTAGGGATTGGGAGCAGAAACGCAATGATGAGAGGGCTAAATTTGAGAGTGAGCAAGCTCGAAATAAACGCATTCTGAAAGAAGATGGGGAAAAGCTTAATCGGGAATTAAGCAAAAATAATGAGGTCAGGGAGAACATAGAAGAGACAATAGGTCTTAAAGCCGAGCTAAAGAAAATAAGCTTGGATTTACCAACGTTCAAATCTATAGTTAAAGAGACCGTCCTAAAAGCAGGGATTAGCCCGCATATCGCCAAAAACATCAGGGAGACTATTAAGAATTTAGGCTCTTTGGACAAGGCTATAGCAGAGAGGGAAAAGGAGGAGGAAGCAAGGAAGAAAGCTATCCTCAATCTCTCCGGAGAGGAGAAGGAGAAGAGGGAAACCTTGCGAGGATTGGACAGCCGAATCGCCATAAAGCGCCAAACAATCAGAGAACAAGACGAGCAACTTGAATTGAAGAGAAAGTTACTCGAAAGCTGGGATAAGAGGATAGAGAAGAATAAATGGCAGTATGATTTTTTCCAGCTCTTTATCAGTATGCTACTTACCTCCCCTTCAGCCTCCGAAAGCACTGAAGTCTTAGGAGTGGCAGGTTCCAGGGTTCCACCTTTGATAGCACTCGGATTAAGGATTCAGTCATTGAGTGAAAAGGGGTGGACGCACTCAACGGAACTAACATCAGCGCAACGTCGAGCTGCCTTCATTATAATTGTCATGGGTGTGTACCTCCATTCAATCCGCTGCGGGAATTGTGGAGCGAGCTTTATTGTTAATAAACCTTCCAACGCTTATTCTTCGTATAGGAGCTCTTATTATTGCCCAGTATGTACCTTTAGTATTTATACCAAGGCCGACGATACCTTTTTTGACCTTATGGTATCCCCGGAGCTAACGAAGAAGTTCCAAGATGCGAGGAACCTTCTGGACATAATGGGAAAAACGGACTTAGAGGCTCTCGGGAAAAAGCTAAAACTTCTGGATTCGGTACCCAATGAAGTTTATAAGGCCCTGTCGGAGGGGCGCAGGATTGAGGTGAAGGTATTAGATGGCACTGATTAGAGGAAAGAGCTTTAACGCAAGAAAGCAAGCGGTGGAGTTCCTCCTAAAGGACCGCCACTTATTACTAAAGCCAGAAGTAGTTGAGTGGTTCAGCCATGCCCGAATTTATTTTTCTGAGAGCGAACTTGAGGAGAAGAGCGAGGAACTTGTTGGCAAGCAAGTAAGGAAAAGTTTCTCCCGCAATGCTGAGTGGCATAAAGAGACAGAATACATTGTTGCCCCTTACTACAAATTTGTGACTTCAAGCTATCCCTATTACTACGATTTCAGTCTCGATTTACACATTATTGCTTCAATAGAAGTAGATTGGACGAAGGGTTATCAGGAGTACTCCGAGAATTGCGTTGTTATTGAGCTAATCAAAAAAGACGTAGAGAAACTCAAGTTACCGCTGGATTTCTTGGAAGCAATTAGCAAAGGGGATTTGAGCCAATTCCGGCAGAGAGGAAGGGACAACCGGGGATATTACACCTGGCATATCCCCTCTCTTGACCTGGACGTTAAGCTACACGTCGTTCTGCTCAGGTCTTTGGGGGATGCTTTCCAGGGGAAACCGCTTGGCCCCGCTCTGGTTTACTATGGGCTGGCAAACTGGGGAGAAGGAAAACTGGCTGAGCAAAGTCTACTAATGTCACCGTCCACTACAAGCGCTTTGGTGAGTAAGGAGGCACCAATTTGTAAGCGGGAAGAAGTTAAGGAGGCCCTAAGTGGGGGAAAACTAGGAATAGGGGCAAAAGACGCAAAGAAGGCTTTAGATGCTGTCTTTAATCCCTCTTTAAGTCTCGAAGAAAATGTTAGGCATTGCTTGCAATATTTCGCCTGAATTCCCTGCAGGATGCCAATAGAGCCACCTGGAGCCACCGTTACGATCCCAAGACATTCCCCACAATATTTCCGTCGGCTCTAACAGTAGCATTGGACTGGTCTCCTTACCGAAGACCATTAAAGCCAATACCTAAGGGCTTTAGCCCCCCTAGCCTTTATCAATTAACCAAAGAGCATAAATGCCCAAATATGTTATTACATTACGTATGTTATAATACACGGTTAGCTTCATGGATAGATTGATTTATGGTTTGATATGACTGCCAAAAAGGAAAAGAGGAAAACCGAATATAATCTTCGATGCAACGAGTGCGGTGCCTTGGCTTCTGTCTTCGCTTCAGGGAACAGCCGTTGGTTCAGCCATTGCCCGGGCTGTGGGAAGATGTGGTTTGGCTCGAACCCTGACCTTTTAGAGAGGCTAAAGTATACTGAGACCGTTTGCCTTCATAACCCGCCAAGGAAGCCATGTAAAGGGGGATATACTACCTGGTGTCGGCTCTGTCGCATCAGGACATTCTCTTATGTTTCCGAAGAAGCGAGACCCTAAAATGAAAGTCTCCCCACATGAATGCTCAACAGGTCACCGGGCCGAAGATGGTAACACTGCGTGGAACAAAGGCAAACGTTAGAGGGGTCGCTTCTGCGTTTTTTGCATGTGGCAGACGCTCTGTAGTCAAAATCTAGGCGGGTAAATTCCTCGATGTGACCCATTTTTTTTGAGTATAGGTAGTTCCTGTACTCTAGGGGCAAGGGGCGAGAGAGGCGTTCCCTATGGTGCTACGATGAGCGTTAAGTCCTCTCATCAGGCTTGGAGCTTCTCCATTTATAGCCAAAGTCCACTTTAATAAACCCATCAAAAAAGTAACTACTTCTTTTTCTTTTCTAAAGGCTCTTTTGTAAAGTATGCTTATTGTAGCAGATATGAGATTTTGGGTAAATCACAATTCTGCTAGCACCTTAACAAAAGACGGCTATCCGATACTGGTCAACCAGACCAGCATCGGGCAAAGTGATTGCCGTATATCGGAAGCTGATTAGTTTGACCACTACCATTATAGGTAGCTACGAAAGGCAACAGTCAGTCGTCAATAATACGCCTTTGTGTGTGGTTTAGTGTGCCATACGCTAAATCTAAAATAGAGGTGAAAGCGTTGGATACACCAAACTACATCAAGTCGTTACTCATCCCTAATGGGAATAAGCCTAGAGGTAGGCGTGTCTGGTCTATTGACCTTGAAAGTGTGTGGCTTCCCTTTCTCACTTCCACTAACACGGTGGGCGATACCGCTATACCAGTTGACGCTCTAGGTGCTCCGTTACGCCTTGCCTATAACGCTGACGGCTCGGTCAAGTTTAGCAAGGCTGGACGCCCAGTAACAAAGGTTGCCCGTGAGGTTGCCGACAGCGTTAAGCTGATAAGGGAAAACCTCACGGCTGGACTGGTAGCTTATGCTAACGGAGTTATCACAGAGAACCCCGAAGGCTACAAAGCCCAAATAGAGCTGGCAAGGGAAGCTGGCGAGCCGATTATCGCCAAAGACAGGGCAAATCTGGACAAGGCTATCGCTAACGCTATGGCTGAAGCCGTAGCCGAAGCTGAAGTCAAAGTCAAAGGCAAGGGCAGGGCAAAGGTTGCCGTAACTGCCTAAATTATGGCGTATGGCACACTAGACCGCACACAAAGGGAAAGGAAAGGGGAAAGATGGCTAAATGGAATACACCTAGCCGTCAACACCACCTTGTTGCCATCTTCCTGAAAAGTAGGGGCTTTTGTGTCTTTGGGCATAAGCCTTGTCTTATACCAGAGCATCACTACTCAAACTTTATTGAGTATCTAATCGCAGACTGGAAAGCCGATGACAAGGCACAAGCTACAGCCCAATGGCAAGCCGAAAGGAAAGCCCTACACAGTCTAGGGGAAAGACGCTTCCCCTTGCGTGGTCAATTCTCTAACATTAGCAAGGATATATTTTATGACCAGCAACCCCTCTTTTATGTTTTGGGGATGGGCGTTAGCGGTTTGACATATAAGCCCTTTGCCAAAGTAAGGCTGTCAAGTAGTTATGTCTATCTCTATGTTGACTTGGCTCACACACTCAAG
>Ga0315296_10003177_pt1 | contig 13812 bp, 11 predicted proteins | sample YL17G14_18_MG_FD_203921 | JGI IMG/M metagenome (GOLD analysis project Ga0315296, IMG submission 203921) | Sediment microbial communities from Yellowstone Lake, YNP, Wyoming, USA - YL17G14_18 | ecosystem: Environmental > Aquatic > Freshwater > Lake > Sediment | place: USA: Wyoming | collected... | reverse complement strand
ACACCGCTTCGAGCAGTCTTTCAAGGGCAGGCCCATTCAACTCTTCCACTGGGAGAACCGTTACAACCCCGGCGGTTACGCCGCCTACCTCGACGCCGGCGACTTTCAGTTCGTGAGCACCTCGCCGGAGATGTTCATCACGATCCGCGATTCTCGGATTCAGACGAAGCCGATCAAGGGGACGCGCCCGCGAATCGATGCCTCCGATCCGCAGTCGCGGCGGCTCAACGCCGAACGGTTCAACGAGTTGCTGACCAGCGAGAAGGAGCAGGCGGAACTCAACATGATCATCGACCTGGAGCGCAACGACATAGCCAGGGTCTGCAAGCCCGGCACCCGCCAGGTCACCCAGCCAAGGACGATCGAGACCTATCCAACCGTGTTTCACGCCGTCGCCACTGTCGGCGGGGAACTGCGAAGCGGCATCACATTCACCGAGGTCCTCAAGGCCATGTTTCCCGGCGGCTCGATCACCGGGGCGCCCAAAATCCGGTCCATGGAGATCATCGATGAGCTTGAGCCGACCGCCCGGGGGGTCTACACGGGCTCCATCGGCTTTCTCGGCCTCGACGGCACTGTCTGCTTGAACATCGCGATCCGAACCGTTATCATCACCGGCGGCAGCGCCTTTGTGCAGACCGGGGGCGGGATTGTTGCAGACTCCGAGCCACAGGCCGAGTGGGATGAGACAATCACCAAGGCCCGGGCACTTTTGGCCGGCATCAGGGCCGTGGAGAACGGACACCATACAGCCGGCGGTCACATAGTGGCGGCAAGGAACGATGGCCAGACAGGTCTTCCTCAATGACAAGTTGATCGACATGGACGAGGCCGGCCTCTCCGTAACAGACAGCGGCTTTTTGTATGGGGCCGGGCTGTTTGAGACTATGCGCAGCTACAACGGCGTGGTTTTTCGCCTGCCGGACCACCTGGATCGCCTGTTTCAAAGTGCCGCGGCGCTATCCATCGTTCACCCTTACGAGAAGCCGTATATCAGCGAGGCCGTCAGCAAGGTGTTGCAGGCCAACGGCCTGACCGAGGCCCGACTGAGGCTGACCCTGACAAACGGCCCCTTAGCGGAATCGGAGGAGCAGCGAAAGCCCACGCTGCTGATCACCGCCATGGAGTTCCGGCCGTATCCGGCAGAATACTACAAGACCGGCGCCCTGGTCATCCTGTGCCCCTTCCGCCAGAACCCGACGGACCCCACCTGCGGGCACAAGACGACGTGCTACTACCCGCGCCTGCTGGCGCTGAATCTGGCCCATCAAAAGCGTGCCGCCGAGGCCCTGTGGTTCACGACGGACAATCGCCTGGCGGAAGGCTGCGTCAGCAACGTCTTCCTCGTGAAGAACGGGGCTCTGTACACCCCGCCCGTGGAGACGCCGGTCCTTCCGGGTATCGCGAGGAAAACGGTCCGCGAACTGGCATCGCAGCAATCCATCGACCTGGTGGAGAAGGATCTGTACATAACGGATGTCCTTGAGGCCGACGAGGTCTTCCTGACCAACGTCATCATGGAAGTGCTGCCGATCATCGAGGTGGAGAAACATACGGTCGGCGACGGCAAAGTCGGGCCCGTAGCGAAAAAGGTCAGGGAGAGCTTCCTGCAGGCCATCGAACAGGAGTGTGGGAGACAGCCATGAAGGCGAAGGATGTAGCCGCAGTAGTGGAGAAGATCGCGCCGTTGGGTTTGGCACAGTCGTGGGACAATGTCGGCCTGCTCATCGGCGATCCGGAGCGCCGGATCGACAACATCCTCCTGACGATTGACGTGACTCAGGCCGTCGTTGCCGAGGCGAAAGAGCTCGGGACGGATTTGATCCTGAGTTACCATCCCGTGATCTGGGATGGTCTCAAGCAGGTCAGGACGGACGGCCCATCAAGGACCGTCCACGAGCTGATCCGCTCCGGCATTGCGGTTTTCTCCATCCACACGGCTCTGGACGCCGTCCGGGGCGGCATCAATGACGCCCTGGCCGACATCTTGGGTATTCAGGACGCAAAGCCCCTCGGCGATTATGTGGAGTACTCGCCGCAGGAGAATTATAAGATCGTCATCTACGTGCCGGTCGATGCGCTGGCCGATGTGACCAACGCCATGTTCCGGGCCGGCGCCGGATGGATCGGCAACTACCGCGACTGCGGCTTTCACACGGAAGGCACGGGGACATTCCTGCCGCTGGAGGCGGCCCGGCCGGCAATCGGCCGCAAGGGCAAACTCGAGAAGGTGCACGAGTCCCGGTTCGAGACGATTGTGCCGGCGGACAGGCTCGAAGCCGTCGTAAATGCGATGAAGAAGGCCCACCCCTACGAGGTGCCGGCGTTTGACATTTACCGGCTTTTCGATTATGCAAGCCGATTTGGCCTGGGTAGAATCGGCGTCCTGGCCGAGCCGTTGAGGGTGAAACAGGTCCTTGACCGGGTGAAACGCCGGACCGGCGCCAAAGCGGTTGGGCTGGTGGGTGATGCCAACCGGCTGGTGCAAAAGGCGGCCGTCTGTGCCGGTACCTGCGGCGAGATCGTCAACCGGGTGATCGCCGGCGGGGCCGACCTGTACCTCACGGGTGAGTTGAGTCACCACCGTGCCCTGGCAGCCCAGGAGGCCGGACTGACTTGCATGTGCCTCAGCCACACGGTGTCGGAACGGTTCTTCCTCAAAGAATTAGCCGGACGATTGAGAAAGCATGCTCGCGAAGTGACGATTCGGATCAGCAGGAAAGACGCTGACCCCTTCACATGGAAGATGATATGACGGACGAAAGTAAAACTGTCGAGACGCAGGATGTTGCGTCTCCGTCAACCGAGGAGAATCAGGCGGCACAGGAACAGGCGGACGTGTCGGCCGAAGAGACGCAGCAAGACGAGCAGGCTCTGCAAGAGCTGCCAGACGACGCATCCACGCCGGCTCAGGAGGCAACTGAAACTACAGATGAAGAGCCGGAGCCAGCACAGGAAGAAGCTGAAGTCGTGGAGCAGGGCCAAGCCGCTGCGCAGGAGGAGACTCCCGCGACCGAGAGCCCGGAGCAGGCAGCTCAGGAAGAGGGACGAGCCCCGACGGTCGAATCTGTCGTGGAGGCGGTCCTCTTCGCCGCCGACGAGCCGCTGGCCGACAGCCGTATTGCAGCGATCGTTGAAACGACGACCAGGCAGATTCGCGAGACCATCCAGAACCTCAACGCGAAATACGAGGCCAACAACAGTGCGTTCCGCATCGAGCAGATCGCCGGCGGCTACCAGATGCTGACCTTGAACTTGTACAATCCCTGGCTCAAGAAGATGCTCCGCGCCCGCGGCGACAACAAGCTCAGCCCCGCCGCTCTCGAAACGCTCGCCATCATCGCCTACAAGCAGCCGGTCATCCGGGCCGACATCGAGGCGGTCCGAGGCGTCGCCGTCGGCGAGGTCATCCGCAGCCTCATGTACAAGGGCCTGGTCAAAATCGTCGGCCGCGCCGAAATCCTCGGCCGGCCCATGCTCTACGGCACGACGAAGAAATTCCTCGAAGTCTTCGGCCTCAACTCCCTCAAAGACCTGCCCAAAGTCGAAGAGCTCAAAAACCCGGACCGATAGAGGCGAGGAATCCTGCATCTATACAATCCTCGCCACAAGGGATTGCTTCGCGAAGACACTACCCCTTAGCAGTCGCTTTCGGGCACGTACTTGCGTTGCCTGATGGTGTCTTCGTCGATTACGGTCAGAGCCTGAGAGAAATCGATTTCCATACCTTTCAACAATTCGGCGAGATACTTGCCAGGGTCTTCCGGGGCGAACTGCCGCCAGCGGAAGTAGATCACACCGGACGGCGGCCTGTAGCCATGCCGGAAGATCAGTTCTCCGTAGTGTCTGTCAAACGTGACGATAGTTCGTTCCTCCTGGATGGCTGTCGCCAGGACTTCCTGATCGGTGATTCCCGCGAATTCCACACCCACGACCTTGATGTCGAACCCTGCGTCCCTGAGGATGCGGGCGCTCTTGAGAGGGAAGTTCTCGTTTGCCAGGAGTCTCATCGGTCCATCTTCGGTGAATGGCTGATCAGCGACCCGTCTTCAATACACTCCTGAACGTAGGCGAACACCGCTTGAAGGTGCTTGGGCGTAAGTCTCGGGTAGTTCTCCAGCAACTCGTTCTCCGTCCAGCCTTGAGCAAGTCGCTGGATGATGAACTCCACCGAGATTCTCGTGCCCTTGACGGTCGGCTTGCCGCCTAGAATAGCGGGATCAGCAACGATGTAATCCTTCCAGTTCATACGTGGATTATATAAGATTTCGGCTGTTCTGTAAATGGTTCCATCAGGCCCCGATTCTCATCCTCGACCCGTGCCTGCCCTGAACCCAGCCGAAGCCGTGACAGCGTGTGAAAATTCACCAATTCCAGGGCAATTCCTCGGTGTTGGCAGCGACCGCATTCGCAGGCCGGGGATGGTCGGGGCCGAAGACGTAGAGCTTGTCGTTCTCCTCAATCACTACGGAGTCCTCGTTGATGTTGCCGTTCTGGTCGATCACTTCGGCCAGAGACAACCCGAGGTGCTTGGCGAGGAATTTGTAGGCGCCGATACGCTTGGACCGGCCGTAGTCGTGCCCTTCATCCGGCAAATGCACGTACTCGACATTGTTCTCCGCGCCGAAGAGACGGTACACGTTGCGGATGTACGGGTATTCGACATCGGGCGTGTTCTTCGTCCAGTCCTTGCCATCGGAGATCAGCATCACCGGGCGAGGGGCGGCCGCCGCGGCAATCTCCACGTTGTTCGTCTCGTGGGACTTGCTCTTGTGGATGGGCATGCCGCTCTCGCAGTTGCAGCCGCCGAAGAAGTGGGCCGAAACCATGACCACGGGAATGCACACCGCGATCCGATCGTCCACGGCGGTCAGCATGAACGACTGCGTGCCGCCGCCCGAGGCCCCCGTGACGGCGATCCGCGTCGAATCGACGTCCTTGCGGGACGTGAGGAAATCCACGATTCGGATGCTGTCCCACAGTTGCAGCTTGAGGGCCTTGGGCTGGCTGTGCTTCCAGCCGGCGTTGGCCCAGTCGCCGTAGCCCACCATGTCATAGGCAAAAACGATCGCGCCCATGCGGGCGAACGTCGCGCAGCGCTTCTGCATGTCCGGGCGGAACCGGCCGTAATCTTTGGGATCGCTCCAGTGGCCGTGCGGACAGAGCACCGCCGGGAACGGCCCCGAGCCTTTCGTCGGCGTGTACAAGTTCCCGGTGACGAACACGCCCGGCAGGCTCTCAATCGCCACGTTCTCGACGCTGTAGCCGTCGTACACCCGTTTGCTGTGAATGATCGGGTTCAGGGGACATTTCTTCGGCAGCGGCCACAGCTCGGCCCCGCGAAGAATTCCCTCGCGAATCCGCTGCGCCCGCTGCTGCCACTCGGATTGAGTCGAGTACATTTTCGCAAATCGCGCGAGCTGCTCTTTGGCCTGCTCCTCGGTCTGATAGTTCCCCTGACACAGTTGGGGCTTGTCGCTGTCGGCATTCTCCGCCGCCCGCACCCAGAACGGCAGCAACGCAGCGGCAATCACAGACACAGCGAGGTACTTCCCGATCATTTGCATCTTACACCTCGTTCACTCGTAGGGTGGGCTCTGCCCACCGATCCCACAGCTACAGATGATGAATGGCGGGCATAGCCCACCCTACAACTACTCTGTCACAGCGTTACGATTCACTCGATTCAAAGGGTGTGCTCGGCGCATCCTTACCAGCTTACCAGCGGCTTGAGGTCCGCTGATTCGACAACCTTGCCGTCTTTCCACGCGGGCGACAGGAGAACCGCGATGCGAATGTCCCCGCTTGTCTGCGGCAGTTTCACCATAAGTCGCCTGACGCCCGTGTTCTTTTCCTGTGGCGGCGGCTGCTCGGCGGACTCCACGGTGAACCGGGCGTCCTTCGGGCTCAGCAGGCAGGCCACCAGCTTCTGGCTCTTGAGCCTGAGCACCGCACGCACACCTTCTTCGATATCAATCTGGGCGTCGGTGGTCATGCCCCAGGCGATCTCACACGGCGTCTTGATACTGAACTCGTCCTGAACGAGCACGGCACGCCTGCCTTCGACCATGGTCACGCCTCGAACAGCGGTGCTCGCGAAATCCTTGTACGCCTCGGTCAGATCGACGACCACGGCGGGCTGCGTGCCATTGACTTCCACCTTCGTGAATTTCGAGGTCGCCATCGGGTCCTGGTCCTTGCCGCCGAGCATCACGATGTTGTGACTGGCGGAGTTGAGGCGGTAGTAGGACCATCGCTGGCCGCCCCGCCTGGTTTCCCAATAGCCGGGCAGATCGTAGTTGTCTGAGCCCAGGTCACGCGCCCAGCGGACACCGAGGGCATCGAGCTCGAAGTTGCCCAGGTCCAGATGTCCATGGTTGACCTGGTTGTAGCCGGCCTTGAACCCGACAAACAGCGCATTCGGATCGTCCCAGGCGCTTCGCATCGTGACGACCTCGACCAGCCCCTTGAAGTACGCATCGAGCTGCTTGCGGGCCGCCCTGGCCGGCGGACGCGCTGAATACCAGACCAGGTGTGCGGCGCTGGCGGGCCGGACCGACGTCTGCTCGTGCTCCGACCAGGCATACAGCGGATTGTGGAAGGTGCGGGCCAGCCAGAACATGCAGGGCATCGGCCGCCGGGCGCTTCTCTCCCCGACATCAGCGAAGTTAAGATACAGCCCGGTCGGTCCGGCGGTGTAAATCGGGAAGCTGCCCGCCTTCGACAAGCCGTCGATCTCCAGCAGGCCGAAGGTGTTCCCGAGGGCCGTATCCAGTGCGGTCAGGCCGTAGGCAGTGTAGTGCGTCGCGTAGCTCCAGTAGCCCGGCCCCTCGCCCCAGGCGCCGTCCGGGCCGTAGCTCTTGAGAGCATGAGGCAGCGACTTGACCGCGATCGGGATGATCCGCTCCGCGTAGCCCGGGTCCGTCTCGGCGATAGCCAGGGCCCCGATAATCATGCCGCTGTTGCAGACCTGGTTCCAGTTGTACTCGCTTTGGACCCACCAGGCGTCCTTGTCGTAGGCTTGCAGTCCGGGCTTGAGACCCTTTTCGATCAGGGCCACCCGAATGAGGTCGCGGGTCTGCGAATCGATGTATGCGTAGAGCCAGTCGTATCCGATGCTCACGGCGTGGGACATCTCCGCGGTATCGAGGAAATGCGATGGGTTCCAGTCCGGGAATGCACAGACCTGCAGCAGGTTCTCCTTCGCCTTGGCCGCGTATTTCTCTTCGCCCGTCCATCGATAAGCCAGAGCCAGAGAGTAGATTCGCCGCAGGCAGTCGCGACTCACGCTGAGCAGTCGCGGCCCCACCTTCCTGTACACGAGTCCCGGCCGGCCGAGGCATTCATTGGCGTCGTTCCTCGCGTCCTGCCAGATCTTCCGCAGCGCCGGATCCTCCGGAATGCACGCCCGCAATAGGCCGAGATCGGCCTCCTTGAGCATGAGCCGCGGATGCTTCGCCTCCAGCCCCGACAGAACGGAATCCTGCTTCGCCTCTTGTGCCGAGACCAGAGAACAGAGACTCACCACGAAGACCACGCTCGACGCCGACAGACACTTCATACTTGACCTCCATCACATACTTGCGAGTTCTTAGTTTTTAGTTGTCCGCACAGCGACAGGCAAGAGAATTCTCCCCCACTTGTCACAAGGAGCGCAGTTCTGACTTGACAACTTTGACTGGACGATTCAAACTTCTTCCAGCCGGATGAGGGCGAACTATCTGTGGGGTGCACGCATGAAGAAGTACGTCTACGACGCGAAGGGGGATATGGCGGCGGCGGCGGGCCACTGTGCGGCCCAGGCAATCCGCAAGGCCGTCAAGGAAAGGGGCCAGGCCAACATCATCCTGGCGACGGGGGCGAGCCAGTTCGAGATGCTCCGCAACCTCGTCGTACGGCCGGGAGTCGACTGGCTCAGGGTTGTGATGTTCCACCTCGATGAGTACATCGGGATCGGCCCGGACCATCCCGCCAGCTTCCGCAAGTATCTCCAGGAGCGATTCGTGGACAGGGTCGCGCCCCTGCAGTCGGTGTACCTCGTGCGGGGCGACGCGGAGGACCCGGCCGCGGAGTGCCGACGGCTCGGGATGTTGATCCAGACCCATCCGATCGACATGGCCTGCATAGGAATCGGCGAGAACGGGCACTTGGCATTCAACGACCCACCGGCCGACTTCGAGACACAGGACGCATATCTCGTCGTGCAGCTCGACGAGCGATGCAGAAGGCAGCAACTGGGCGAGGGCTGGTTCAAGACGCTCGAGCAGATCCCCTGCCGGGCCATCTCCATGAGCATCAACCAGATCATGAAGAGCCGGCAGCTCGTCGTCACCGTGCCGGACGAGCGAAAGGCGGAGGCCGTCAGGAATGCCCTGGAAGGGCCCCTGACGCCGGAGTGTCCCGCCTCGATACTTCGCACGCACGGGGACTGCTCGATCTTCCTCGACGCCCCCGCCGCCTCGCTGCTGGCGGACAAATCGTAAGAATATCAAAGATCAAAAAGCAAAGATCAAGATGACAAATCAAAGGGCAAAACGCTCTCTACCATGATGGTGCGCGAGGACGGTTGTCCCTCACTGAACCTGGGACGCGGCTCATATTTGGATTCTACCTTGTCATTTTGCTGTTTGATTCTTGATATTCGATCTACGGCGACGTCCCGTCGCCCATTTCCCACCACAATCTTGGATAGTCCTTCCCTTCGAGAATCCACCAGATATCCTCTGTGCCGTTGGCCGTCTCGCCCATGAAGTCCCAGCCAGCATCGAGGAATGGCATAGCTGGCTCGGCGCGTTGCTGTAGAGCAATCAGCAGGATCGGGCCAACGAGCGGTGCGACGCGCGTGCGGCCTGAATGCTGTGCATGGCGTCATCGTCGAAGAAACGCGAGCCACAGGAGCGGCACTTGTAGTGCGCGAGTTTCCTGACGATCAGCCCATCCGCGAGCTGGCAGGTTTCCACAACTCGACCCATCCGAATCTTTCCGCACTCCGGGCAAGGAAACGCCTCAGATGTCGGTGCTCTTTTTCGATGAGATGAGGACATAAAAAACCTCAACTCCTTCCTTCTTCAGTATCTTTCCTTTCGTGTAGACATCCACTCCATCAAAGGTCAACCCCTTGATTACGTAGAGCCTCTCGCTCTTTCCCGCTTTCGGATTGCGTGAACGCAGCACCTTGAAGATCGCGGGTGCATTGAGGATCGCCTCGTACACCAGTTCCGGCGTCAGCGCATCCCGCACCATCTCGGTCTCCGCCTTCTCCGTGAAAAGGACTCGCCGACTGACAACCAAACGCTTTATCCGGACAAGCACATCCATAGCTTCTCTGTTCTCATGCTACTGTTCAAGGCCTGGCGAGTCAAACGCAAAACCTTCATCCCTCACACACACTTTGGTCATTGCGATTTGGTTCCTTCGGGCTTGTTTCGGATTTCGATATTCGGATTTCGGATTTTATTCGTTTGCGGCTTCCCACCACAATCGCGGATAATCCTTCCCTTCACTGATCCACCAGATGTCCTCCGTCCCATTGGCCGTCTCGCCCACGAAGTCCCAGCCGGCATCCAGGAACGTCTTGGCCGTCTGCATCTGGGCCGTGGTCTTGCCCGTACCGCCGGCACCGGTGGTCTGGCCCGAGGTCTGCGTGTCCCAGAAACTGGCAGCCACCTCACCAAGGTAGTCGCTGCCTGCCAAGCCACCGGCTTGGTCCGTGCAGGTGACGTTGCTCGCTGAGTAGCAGTGAGTGATGACGGTCGTCTGGCGCCTCGAGTATGTCTTCCCATTCCAACCCACAAGGCCGCCGACCAGGCTGCTACCGCTGACCCCGCCAGTATTATAGCAGTCGGCTATCGTACCCCCGTTGTTACGGCCCGCCAGCCCACCAATAGACGACTCGCCGCTGATAGTACTTTGGCTATAACATTGGATCAAATCACCGTGGTTTTCCCCGACAAGCCCACCGATAGAGCGCTTTCCACGGACCGTGCCGGTGCCGCAGCAGCGGATCACAAGGCCCTCGTTGGACCCCACCAGCGCGCCGCCTGCGCTCCAACAAGTGACGTTTACGTCTAGGACCCTAAGGTCCTTGACCTGGCCCCCGTATCCAAGCCATTGGAAGAGCCCCACGTAGTTGTCGTCGACGTTCACTGTCAGGTGGGAGATCGTGTGAGAATTGCCGTCGAAGACGCCGGTGAAGGGGGTCCCCGCAGGATAGGAGCCCACATTCGGCGCGAAAGATGTCCAGCAATCACCGATCATGTGGAAGGTGGGCCTCCCCTCCTTGCCGTCGAAGCCCGATAGGTCAATATCCACCATGAGCTTGAAGTGCTTGTCGTAGTCGTCGGGCATCTCGCCGAGGGCGATCAGATCGGCGGCGGTGGCGATCCGGTACGGGTCGTTCGGCTCTCCTGTGCCGCCGCTGTATTTGGAGTACTCGTCGGCCCCTATGTCGATTCGTGCACCGGTGAGCCGGGGTCCGCCGTACACATCGGTTTGGGAATGGTTCGGGTCGGGCACGAAGTTCGGGGCTCCGGCGTCGATGCAGGGCGAGTTCGGCAGGAGGTGATAATCGCCATCCAGCCAGGTATCGTCGTTCGGATCGTCCGGCGTGCCGTTCGGGTCCCAGCGGCCCGGAGCGGCAAAGCATGGATCGGCGTCGATATTGCCCTGGCCCGGCCAGGCGCCTTGCACGAGGCTGTAGGCAACGGCCGCAAGACTGTTGGGATCATCGAGGATCTCCGGCCCGATAGGTGCGGCGTTGGACCACAGAATGCAGCTCGTCAGCGTCGCAGCGCAGTTCAGGTGGCTGTACACGGCGCCCCCGGCTCCACCGGCCACATTGCCGGTAAACGTACAGTTGGTCACCAGCGGGCGGGCGCCATAGAAGTTCTCCATCCCGCCGCCCCACACGGCCGCCCGGTTGCCACTGAAGAGGCAGTTCACGACGGTCGGCGCGGCGTCGTTATTGTACATGCCGCCGCCCAGGTTCCCGGCGACGTTCCCGCGGAATGTGCAGTTCGCCACCAGAGGGCGACTCTCGAAGAAGTTCTCCATGCCGCCCCCTGCGTTGCCTGCCCGGTTCTCAGCGAAGATACAACTCGTAAGGATCGGACTTGCCTGCTGATTGAGCATCCCTCCGCCCTGGTCTGCTGCTGCGTTGTTCCTGAACGTGCACTGCGTAATTACGGCGGCGCCGCCTGAGAAGTTCTCCATGGCGCCACCCCAGTCGGCGTGATTGTCATCGAAGCGGCAACTGGCAATGATCGGACTGGCGTTGTTATTGAACATGGCGCCACCCTGGTCTGCGGCCGTATTGCGCGTGAAGACGCAGTCGGTGACGGTCGCATTGCTTGTGCCGTTGAATATGGCGCCGCCCGCGATTCCGGCCGCATTGTCTGTGAACATGCAGTGCGCGAACAGGGGATTGCTGTTGAGATTGTACACCGCCCCGCCTCTGCGGACGGCCCAGTTGGCGGTGAAGAGACAATTCTCAACCGTGGGATGGCCGGAGGCGTTGTGCACGGCGGCCCCACGCACCTGAGGCGGCGAACCATCCGCATGTCCCGCAGTCAGGATGAAGCCATCCAGAATCGCTGTGGCGTCGGTTCCGCTACCCGTGACGATGTGATACGAGTTCTCGGCGCGCGTCGGCTCGACGCCCAGATCGCAGGGATCGGCGACGGCCACATCGTCCCCCTTCAGGTCGCCGCTCAATATGGTTCGGTACAGCGCATGGTCCCTGGCGTTTGGATCTGCTTCGGCCGAACCGGCGAAGCCTCCCCTGAGTGTGACGCCGTTGATGAGCTGAAATGTTGCCTCCCGGTTTCCGAGTGCCTGGTTTGCCCCCCGGTCCGGCTTGTAAACACCCTGGGCCACGCGGATCTCCACCGGCCGGGACGCATCATTGGCGTCGGCCAGGGCATCTTGCAGATACACGTAGGCGTTGGCCCAGCTCGTGCCGTCATTGGCCCCGGCGGCATCATCGTCCACATAGATGATCTTGCCCTGGGCCAATGGGCACCACAGCATTGCCGTGAACAGGAAAGGGATTGTACGCGCCAACCGAAGCCTTCTCACCCGCGACATTTTTCAATCCTCCATCCTCCCAGGTTCAGAAGAGAACAACCGCGTGCCTAACAGCCCGTGTGATGCTGCTCCGTTATGGACTTGCTGATACGTAGTATACCAGATGCCGGCTACCCACGTCAACTACGTTAATCGAAGGTGTGCAGGCCGCCGACAGGGGTGATTACTTCGGCGGCCGGGAAGAGGTTTCGCGGGCGGTAGTATTGCTCGGCCATAGCGTCGATAAGCTCACGGGCCCGTTCTGATCTCACGATGGCTACGATGCAGCCGCCCATGCCGGCGCCGACCAGTTTCGCGCCCGCCACATCCGGCGTCGCCAGGGCGATATCGACCAGCGTGTCCAGCTCGGGCAGACTGACGTTGTAGCCGCCCCCCTGCCGCCACAGGCGGGCCCGCTCCATCCGCCGGGGGTCGCCCGATTCGATGTCGTAGATCAGGGCGTCGATTCGCTCATCGGGGTAGCTGTTGTCGGCGGGCACGCGACGCCCATCGAGCAGGTGCGTCGCCCGATCGCCGTCGTGAGAGATGCTCATCATTGCACCGAACCGGCCCACATCGCCACTATGAAGGCACTGCGGGACCATGTCTGCCCGGATACATTCGGCGATTCCGTAGAGACAGACTTGGCGGATCGGATAGCCCTCCGCCGGCTCGTCGTGGCTTCGGAAAACGCGACGCATCTTCTGCTCGTCTTCGGGCAGTTGCCGCAGCAATTCCTCGCGCCGAGCCGACAGGGGCAACGACCGCACGATTCGGTAGATCTCGCTTTCCTCCACGCCGAGGTTGTCGGGATTGACGTCCCGCAGATGCTCAAGTCTCTCGGAGTATTGCGGGAACTGCTTCTTGATGAGCATCAAGCCGAAGATGTACGCGGCGACACGGCTGTTGAAGGCACTTCGCGCGCCGGCCTGTTTCTTTGCCTCGATGCGGCTGTTGGCCAGCACGAGGCTGTAACCCTCGGGGACCGGGACACTCTCGACGCTCGTGGCGAACGCGGCCGCGTGCAGGATGGCGTTGGGCTCAGCGAACATGATGGCGGCGTGATCGCTGCTGCCCCCGCGCGTCCCGACGTACCACTCCGCGTACCCGCAGTTCCGCACCATGTCTGTGCGGCTGATCTCCAGCGAGTTCAGCCGGGCCACGGCCTCCGCCGTCGCGACAACAATCGACGAGGAGGAGCTCAATCCGACCGCACGCGGGACGTTGCCGTAGAACACCATGTCCATGCCTTTGATGGCCCGGGTGAAGACCCCGCGATCATCCGTATGGAGGTGCTGCAAGTACAGGACTGCCGCACGAATGTAATTGGACCAGGTAATCGAGGGATCGCCCTTTCGCTTCTCGAACTCGGCCAGGCACCAGGCGTCCCAATCGTCGATCTTAGCCCCGGGGGGCAAGCATTCGCGGATTCGGAACTGCTCGTCCGGGAACTGGCCCGACTCGACGTTGCGGGCCGCCACCAGATCGTCATCTCGCGGCGCGACGATCAGCCACATGTGATTGACGGCGACGGGATTGACCGAGCCGCCGCGATGGTCGATGTGCGTGCCCAGGACATTGACGCGGCCGGCCGTGCGAATCACGAGGACTCCTCTGTCAGGGCCGTGAACCTCGCCGAACGTCCGCAGCGCCCGGATGCACATTTTGGCCGCGCGATCGCGCAGGTCCGGCCGGCCGGCGCAGATTTGCAGCAGCGCCCGGTTGAATCCGCTGCCCGGAGCTTCAATC
>Ga0315296_10003176_pt1 | contig 13814 bp, 12 predicted proteins | sample YL17G14_18_MG_FD_203921 | JGI IMG/M metagenome (GOLD analysis project Ga0315296, IMG submission 203921) | Sediment microbial communities from Yellowstone Lake, YNP, Wyoming, USA - YL17G14_18 | ecosystem: Environmental > Aquatic > Freshwater > Lake > Sediment | place: USA: Wyoming | collected... | reverse complement strand
TACTCCGCCGCCGTAGAGTATCAGTCCTGCTTGCTCGACTTTTGCCACGACAGACTGGATTTGAGCCGGTGTGCTGTCCAGCGGCAAATGAAAACTCTTGAAACAGATGTATTTCAATCCGAGCCGGGCCGTTGTTGCCAGGGTCTCATCCAGGCTGAACTTCCGCAGAGTATACGAAGCCAGACCCAGCTTGAGCTGATTCTTAGCTGCTGTCACTGTGCCCGGACTACTGCTTGCACCCGTCAGCGAGGCTGCCATTGCCGTACCTGCTACCTGCAAAAATTTTCTTCTCGTTTGCTTGTCCATTATAGAACCATCCTTTCTTCAATTAAGATAGAAGATGTCGATCCACCTACGGCGGACGTCGCAAGTTTTAGTTAACTATAAGAATAAAGCAAACATTCTTTAGACGCAAGAAAATTCGCGTTGTGAATGTGGGGCATATTTGGTAAGATTACGCCGCACAAAGTAAAGACCGTGCCTTGGATTTGCATTGAGAAAGGCGGGTAAGAACATTGAAAAGCTCAAGAACCAACAAACTAAACGGCCTAAGTAGGCGGGAATTTCTAAAAAGATCTGCAGCCGCAGCGAGCGTAGTTTTTGGCGGTCCGACTGTTGTTCCGGCCTCGGTGTTCGGTGCCAACGCGCCGAGTAATCGCATCGTGGTGGGCTTTATCGGCGTTGGACGCATGGGAATCGCTGATATGAAGGAGGTACTGGGATTTAAGCAAGCCCAGGTCGTGACCGTATGCGATGTCGACTCTAAAAGAGTCAAACATGCCCAACAACTTGTAGAAACACATTACAGCAGGCAGAGCAATAATGGAACATATAAAGGCTGCTCAGGATACAAGGATTTTAGAGAGTTGTTCGCGCAAGAAGATATTGACGCGGTATTGATATGTACACCTGATCACTGGCATACTCTACCCGCGCTCGCCGCTGCCAGAGCTGGTAAGGACATCTTTCTGCAGAAGCCATTGACCCTGACCATTGAAGAAGGACGAGTATTAAGCGATACCGTTCAGCGCTATGGACGCATATTTCAGGTCGGAAGCCAGCAGCGCTCCGAATCCAATTTCCGGTTCGCGTGTGAGCTGGTTCGCAACGGGCGAGTCGGCAAACTACAGCAGGTATTGGTAGGCCTGCCGACAGACTCTGGCACGGGGCCAGAGCCGACCATGCCAATCCCCGAGAACCTGGACTACAACACGTGGCTGGGCCCTGCGCCCTGGGCCCAGTACACCGAAGAAGGCGTGCACCCACAAAATGGCTACGGTCGGCCGGGATGGCTGCGTATCCAAGATTATGGTGCGGGGATGATTACCGGCTGGGGCAGTCACCATCTTGACATCGCACAGTGGGGTATGAGCACTGAATTTACCGGCCCGATCGAGATTGTCGGCCAGGCAGAATATCCCAAAGACGGTCTATGGGACGTGCACGGAGAATTCCGCATCGAGTACACCTACGCCAACGGGGTCAAGCTCATCTGTGCTGACGAAAAAAAGAACAAACAGGGAATCCTTTTCGAGGGAACGGAAGGCTGGGTGTACGTCGATCGAGGGCATCTCGATGCACAGCCGAAAGCATTGTTAACCTCTACTATTGGTCCAAATGAAATACATCTGTACCAAAGCAATAATCATAAAGCTAATTTTCTTGAGTGCATAAAGTCGCGTGCGGAAACTATTGCTTCTGTAGAAGTTGGTCATCGCTCCTGCACGGTGTGCCTTTTGGGTGACATCGCTATGCGGCTGGGTCAAAAGCTAAAATGGGACCCGCAGCAGGAACGATTCCTAAATAATGAACAAGCAAACCGGATGCTCTCCAGACCCATGCGCAGCCCATGGCACTTGTAAAATTGATTATTGATTATTGACTATTGATTATTGAAAAGTTGAGTATGAATTCGTGGATGAGATTTATCGCAGTTTGCTTGATAATTGCTGGGTGCAATATTGTGACACCGGCAAGACTGAGTGCTTATGCAAAAGTAACTTCACAGCAAGTAGTAGCTAATCTCGAAGAGGATAAGGTTGCAGTTGCCATCGGTGGGACGCTGTTCACGTGTTATAAGTTTGGCCCATCGCAGAAGTATCCGTATTTTTGGCCGGTGAACGGACCAGAATCAGGCAAGTCCGTCACGACCGAATCATCGCAGCCGTACCCGCACCATCATTCGCTGTTTATCGGCTGCGACCGTGTCAATGAGGGCAATTTCTGGCAGGATGAAAACGAACGCGGCCAGATTATATCGCAAGGCCCGAATATAGTTGAGTCAGAAGGTTCCCGCGTTGTCTTCACCGATAATTGTTTCTGGCAGCAGCCCGGCAATAAGCCTATCATCCTCGATCTTCGCCGCGTGGTTATCACCGCACCGAGTGAAAAACTTCGATTCATCGATTTTGAAATTAGCCTACAGCCGCTTACGGACATTCTCATCCTCAAGACGAATCACTCGCTATTTTCCGCTCGTGTCGTACCTGAGTTGAGTGTCAAATCCGGCGGCACACTGGTCAACGCCGAGGGCAAAACCGGCGAAAAAGGCACCTGGGGTGTTGCTTCGCCCTGGTGTGATTATAGCGGCACGCGCAAAGGCATCACTGAAGGCATCGCCATTCTGCAGCATCCGGGAAATCGCTGGTTCCCCTGCCAATGGTTTACTCGCGATTACGGCTTCTTCTCACCAACTCCAATGTTTTGGCTAAAAGGCGGCCAACTGGAGCTGGCCAAAGGCGAGAATCTTACTTTGCGCTATCGTGTAGTCATTCACGCCGGGGATGCCAAAACAGCAGATATAGAGAGCCTATTCAAACAATATATGAGGGACGAATGATTCACAGTTGAGCGAGTTTTCGCCACTTTCGGCCATCGGATTCGATGAGATTATCAGCTTCAGCGAAGCTCTCACTGCCGGCAGGATATATGTAAGGCATCGAACCTTCTTTTTCCCAGGACTCAAGCACCGGGGTTAATAATTTCCAGGCAATCTCTACGCCATCATATCTGGCAAAAAGCGTCTGGTCACCAGCCATACAGTCCAAAAGCAGCCTCTGATACGCCTCCGGCATATCAATCAAGAAAACGCTTTTGTAATGAAAATTCATAGTCAATGTGCTCATGCAGATTTTCGAGCCGGGCCGTTTTGCCTGGAAGCTCAAGGAAATCCCTTCCTCCGGCTGTATCTGCAATACCAAAACATTGGGCGGCATCTCATCGAGGCCAGCCAGGGCAAACATAGAGTGCGGCACTTTTTTGAAGATGATAGCAATTTCCGTATCTTTCATGGCAAGCCTTTTACCAGTTCTCAGATAGAATGGGACGTCCTTCCATCGCCAATTGTCTATAAAAAACTTTGCCGCAACGAACGTTTCGGTTTTGGACTTAGGGTCTATGCCAGGTTCAGCTCGATAGCCAATCACTTTCTGGTCATTTATTGAGCCGGGACCATATTGGCCACGGACAAAAACATTGTTTATGTCACTCCGTTTGGACGGACGAATCGAACGCAAGAGCTTAACTTTTTCATCCCGAATGTGGTCCGCTTCAAAAGATGCTGGTGGCTCCATCGCCACTAAGGACAGCATCGCAAGCATATGATTTTGAAATATATCCCGAAGGGCACCGGTCTTATCATAGAAGCTGCCTCGGTGCTCAACACCCAGCGTCTCAGCTATCGTAATCTGAACGTGGTCGATATAATTGCGATTCCAAACAGGTTCAAAAATAGAGTTGGCGAACCGAAACAGCAAAATATTTTGGACCGTTTCTTTGCCGAGATAATGGTCGATGCGATATATTTGCGATTCGTTAAAACAGCGACTGATGCTGTCGTTTAACTCGGCAGCGCTTTTTAAGTCTCTGCCGAAGGGCTTTTCTACAATCAGCTTGATTTGCTTTCTTGCGTTACGCTTTTGCGGGCAAGCCAATCCAGATGAGTCGAGATGCTCTACTATCGTGGGATACAGAAATGGAGGAACCGCTAAATAAAAAAGCAGATTGTCTTGTACTTTGTGCTTTTTATCTAATTCAGCCAATCTGGCTTTGATGCGCTTGTAAAATGCAGCGTCGTTGTAATCGCCGTCTATGTAGTAAAGCTTTTCTGTAAAAGCATTCAAATCTTTCGCTAAAATATGGCTGATGTTTTCCCGAATAGTCTGCTGCGCAACTTCACGGAAATTTTCATCAGAGAGTTTTTTGCGGCCACAGCCTAACAGATAAAATCTCTCATCAAGCAAATCCTGTGTGTAAATTTGAAAGATGCTCGCGAGCAATTTCCTGCGGGTCAGGTCTCCCGACGCTCCGAAGACCACTATCGCGTTGGGCGGAGCTGGCATTTCTGTACAGAGAATATCTTGCTTTGCTACTGACGGCCGAATTTCCTGCATATCGACCAATCCTTTTTGCTGGCAGAGTTCAATCTTCAATTGGCTCAAACTCATCTTTGCTGGCGCCACATTCCGGACAAACCCAATCATCCGGCAAATCTTCAAACGCAGTGCCGGCTTCCACACCGTTGTCAGGGTCGCCTACAGATGGGTCATAAATATATCCACACATAAGACATTTATATTTCTTCATTATTTTTCCTACTCCTTCTTTTATCGAAGTTTTGGATTCCACTTTTATATATGTAGCAGCAGTTTTCGGTGTCCTGCCATGCTTTATATCACGGTAGTAGGCGTAAGTCATAGGTTCTCCATTTTCATCAAGATTCTGGCAGGCCACTATTTTTGCGATAAATAATGTGTGCGTCTCAATGTCAATACTCTCGACAACTTCAGCCTCGAGAAAAGCTATTGTGTTATCTAAAACTATTGGTGCACCCGTCTTACCTATTCTATAATTTATCTGCTCAAACTTGTCTATGTCCCTGCCTGTTCTAAATCCGAACTTGCCAATAAAAAGCATAGGTGTGTCTTGTGAAAGCACAGAGACTGTGAAAATTCTGCTGTCGTTTATAAACTCATGCGTCAAACATTGTCGGTTGATACTAACAGCTACCATCGGCGGCTCAGGTACTATTTGAAAGACAGTGTTTATAATACAGCCGTTGAGCCTTCCATTCTTTTTCGAGCTGACTATGCACATCGGGTAACTAAGTTTGAATAGAGACTGCAAATCCAACATCCGTGCCCCTCAGTTAGTTCTACCTTCGTAACCTAATCGCAATCAGAAACCGCTGAGCTATTTCAAAGCCGCCAGTTTCTCATTCAAAACGGCAATATGCTTCATCTCTTGTCTGATAATATCCTCGACCTTGTCCTTACCAGCTCTGACTGGAACATATTCTTTTAAACCAACATAGTATGCGATGGAATCTCTTTCAATACCGAGAGCCATTTTTAAAATGTCCTCTGGCTTTCGCTTACTCGCCAGCTTTTCGGTAGGATCGGCCTTTATGTCAAAGATGTGCCCATCTGCCATTGCCCGAAGGTACATCTGCGCCTGGCCATCCGGGTCGAACACGTCTGGTTGCTGTTGCTTGCTGGTAAGTTGAGCTCGCATAGCCTGGAAGGTTTTTAAGTGCTCGTCTTCCTGAGCCGCGAGGTCAAGCAGTACTTGACGCACTACTGAGAACTTCTCTGCTGCAGCACGGTAAAAGTTGGCCCCATTTCTTTCGATTTGTTCGGCTGTCTCAAAGATTTCATCTGCATTTAAAGTAACTCCCATATCATGCTCCTTTGGTTTAATCGTGTGTTATCCAGATTGTCGCTGACCAAGCTCCTTATCAAGCATATATAGTCCACTCGGAGCATCTGCTATTTTCTTGAGCTTTTGGACTATCTCGTCAGCGCTTTTTTCTTCCTCAACCTGCTCTGTGACAAACCACTGCAAAAAGGCGTTCGTTGCATGGTCTTTTCCTTCCATCGCCAGGTTTACTAAGTCATTGATACGCCCGGTGACAACCTGCTCGTGCTTATACGTTGCCTGGAAAGCATCCAACGGCGATTTCCATTTAGCCGGTGGCTCATCTATCGATTTTAATGTAACTCTGCCGCCGCGTTCGTTTACGTAATCGTAAATCTTCAACGCGTGCATTACTTCTTCCTGCCACTGAATCCTCATCCACCTTGCAAAGCCCGGCAGATTCTCCGCCTCAAAATAAGCCGACATTGAAAGGTACAGATAAGCCGAGTAGAGTTCCGCATTTATCTGGTCATTCAGTGCTTTTTCCAACTTTTTAGCGATCATAGTTATTTTACCTCCCATAAGCCGTGAACGTTACAGTGCTCCCGCGCGGTTATTTTCTTCGCTGCGATGTTGAATACCGCTTCAGGTTTTTCGCCGGGACTGAGGAACTGCCTATATGCTTTGCCGTCGGCGATAAGCTCAATCCACTCGATGAAGTGTTTTTCTTCCATCGGATGCGGGATACTGCCGATCTTTACCTTTACCGCGCCATTGAGCTTTTCAATGACAGGTACATGCTTTTCCTTACCTTGATCAGCCGTTTTGGCAATCAGGTTCTCCATCGGCTGACCGCAGCAAACCAGCTCGCCGGCTCCGCCGTGAAGAACCTCTACGATATTGCCGCAAATCGAGCACTTATAGATTTGTAGTTTCGTAGCCATAATATCATCCTTTCATAACTCTGGAGTTTCGGTTTGTTCCGTTACTTAATAATTTTAATCTCACGATGTTTGGCCAAAATACTGTCAGCAAGTTTATCCAGAGCGGCAAAATCTTTATCTCTCGGATAACCCTTTGCTACCACCGGCTCGAGGAGTTCGACTTTTAAGTTCGCCAGCAGCGCTGATATTTGTTCGACCATTCTGCCACCCCAGCCGAATGAGCCGATGATAGAGGCGAATTTCGTCTTGGGTCGCAACGCATTTGCAAGAATCGCCGCATACGTAGCCTTTGGGTGCGCACCCGTCAGCACTGTTGGTGAGCCTAACACAATCGTCGCCGCATCCACAAGCGCCATCGCCAACTGCCCGATATCTGTTACCGTAAGATTAAATTGCTTGACCGTAATGTTTCTTTCGATCAGAGCTTCAACAAAATGCTCTACGATTTTTCTGGTGCTGTCGTGCATGGAGATATAGGCCAGCACCACCTCGTTCTTAACCTTGTCACTGACCCAGTCCTTGTAAGCATCGACAATAAATTGCGGCCTATCATAAATAGGGCCATGACTGGGTGCTATCATTTCGATATTCAGATTTTTTATCTTTTCGAGGTTCTTCTGTATGTTAGTTCTGAAAGGCATCATTATCTCTGCGTAATATCTTTTAGCCGCCTCATAAACTCGCGGCTCATCATCGACAAGCAAACTGCTCGTCGCAAGATGCGAGCCGAAGAAATCGCACGGGAAAAGGATTTTATCTTCCTGTAAATATGTGCCAAATGTTTCCGGCCAATGCACCCACGGCAGATAAATAAACTGTAGTGTTTTATCACCGAGAGAAAGTGTCTGGCCATCATCTATTGTGACGAATCTATTTTCATCAATACAAAGTAGATCTATCAGCATCGCCTTGCACTTTGGATTTGTCACGACCGAAGCCACCGGATATAGCGTCAGAATATCCGGTATCGCACCTGAGTGGTCCTGCTCCGCGTGATGAGAGATGATATAATCTATCCTGTTGACCCCAAGCGAAACGAGATTGCCAATTAGTACCTCGGTCTTTGTCGGATCAACCGTATCAATTAGCGCGGTTTTCTCGCTCCCCTTTATAAGATATGCGTTGTAGCTTGTCCCGTCGGGCAGGGGAATAAGCTCATCAAAAAGACGCCTGTCCCAGTCAATCGTACCAACAGCATATATATTAGGTTTAATTTGTCTCATTGCTAAGGACCTCCAAATGGGCCGCTTTTACAATAATTTTCTGACAGCTTCCAGCGCAGCGTCGTAGTCCGGCTCATTTGACGTCTCTTCCACGATTTGCACATACCTGACAACGCCTTTTTTGCCAACGACAAATACGGCTCTGGCAAGCAGCCGAAGTTCTTTTATCAAAACACCGTATGCTTTGCCGAACAAGGCATCGCGGTAATCCGAAAGTGTGTGCACGTTTTTAACTCCTGCGGCACCACACCATCTTTTCTGCGCGAAAGGTAAATCCATACTGATTGTCAGCACCACTACGTCATCAACGAGATTCTCAGCATCCTGATTAAACCTGCGGGTTTCTTTATCACATATGGACGTATCAAGTGACGGCACAGAGCAGATAATGCGCACTTTGCCGCTGAAAGAAGACAGCAAAACCTTTGACATATCATTGGCAATCACCTCACAATCCGGTGCCGGCTTACCAATCTTTATTTCGTCTCCTATCAAAGTTACGGGCTTGCCTTTCATTGTCACTGTTCGTTTTTGCTTTTCCATAGTTTTTTCCTTGCTGTAAAACCGCAGCACTTAAACCCCCGGTAAAACCGGGGGCTAAATACTACAGGTTAATTAGCCCCACGTTTTACGTGGGGTTTTTTGTTTCAATAATTTACCGCTTCAATCTCAAAGTGACTCTGCGAATGTGCACAAGATGGACATACCTTCGGAGCCTCAAGCCCTTCGTGTACATAGCCGCAATTTCTGCAGACCCATCTTACCTTTTGAGGGCGCTTAAACACCAGGCCTTCGTTCAGATTCTTTATTAATGCACGATACCTCTGCTCGTGTCGCTTTTCTGCAACGGCTATCTTTCTAAAAACCGTGGCAATCTCGGCAAATCCTTCAGTGTCTGCTGTCTTAGCGAAGTTCGGATACATCTCGGTATTCTCGTAATGTTCGCCCGCCGCTGCTGCCTTTAGGTTTTCCAGTGTATTGCCAATAACTCCAGCCGGAAATGCTGCCGTAATTTCCGCCTCGCCACCTTCGAGGAACTTGAATTCTCGCTTGGCGTGCTCTTTTTCCTGATTGGCGGTCTCTTCGAAGATTGCAGCAATCTGCTCATAGCCTTCTTTTCGAGCCTGGCTGGCAAAATAAGTGTAGCGATTTCTCGCCTGAGATTCGCCTGCAAACGCGGTCAACAAATTCTTTTCAGTTTGTGTACCTTTTAGATTCATTTATAAGCTCCTTTTGTTAAGACTGTTTGCCCCCGCATAAATCACATATACCCTCGAAATATATTGTCTTTCGCAGTACAGTGAATTTCTTGCTGATATTCTTTGGAATAGGAACATTGTTAAATGGTTTGTGATGAAAATCAACAATTCTTTTGCACTTGACACACTTAAAGTGCTGATGATTTTCCAGGTTGCCATCAAGCCTTTTAGCATCACCCGAGCCTTCAACAACAAACGCCACACCAATTTCACTTAAAGTATGTAACGTCCTATTGACTGTATCCAGCGAAATACTGTGAAAAATCTCTCTTACCTTCTGAAAAACCACTTCTGCTGAAGGATGCTCTTTTGTTTCAAGCAACACCTTATATACTGCCACTCGCTGCGGCGTTACCTTCAGGCCCGCCTCACGACACCTCGCCTGGAAAGCACCCATCTTTTTGTTCATCTCACTGCTTTTGCCACTAACGCTTTTCTTGGACATAAAAATACTCATTCTGGATGTATATATTTTTTTATGTGCAACGCGGCCGGCTCTACGCTGTTGTATTGAAATTCGTATTTAAAACTATATAGGATTTACTCCTATCTATCAAAACCTGTTCTAATTTTTTAAATTTTCTCGCGCAAGCCACACGTTCTTATTATCTGTGCAATCATAACTCTGGTGAATACAATAAGATAGGTAAAATTGAGCCAATGGGATTCGCCCCCCAGCCTCCGGAGGGAAAGGTGATAGTTATATAGAAACAATCGGGGCCTACGCCAAATCAATCGGCATAGGCCCCGAATTGATGCAAAACTAACGGTTAGCCACGCAGCCTTGTATCAAACTTCTTACGGTCCAGCAGCCACCTGAGCAATTACGTCCGACAAGGTCGTTTAGTTAATCTTAGAAATCACAATAACATCCAGCAACGCACCGTCTTCCCTATAGGCAATCTCCAGGGTATGCGTCCCAGCAGGCATCGTAAAGAGCACCGTTGCGGCATTATCTTCGGCACTGAAGACATCGTACCAGTACCAGTTGCTTGAATTCGGAGGGTCGCTCCACCTCACCCAGCCGCTGGCATGGTTAGTCGTCTGGGTGGTAGCGCCCGGGATGCGAACCCAGAAGGAGTCGCCGGCAGGGATAATTATGCGGCAACTGATCTTGTAGGTTCCACCTGCTACCGCAAAAGTGTAACTGGCAGTACCGGCAGGAGCTGGCGGATTACTACTGCTGTTACCGGTTCCGACATCTGTGCCGATATACTTTCCACCCGATGCCTTGGGACTATCATAAATCTTCATGGGCGCGGTTATCGTAGCGGCCGCCTCTGCCTCGATCCAAATCTCTTCTGAAGGCACCACAACCACAGGAGCCAACCGATACAACCGAATGTCGTCAAAGTATAATGTACCTTTGGCACCATTGCCATCAACCCCAACACTCAGCTTGGTGATATTCCGTAGGTTCACGCCTAACGATGCAAGGTCGATATTCCACTGCCTCCAGCGTAGTTTGGTCATGTCAGCCGCATTACCGCCATAGACCACTTTGGAGTTGTTGATCTTCACATACAACTGCCCAGCTGAATTGTTCGGATCGCCGTGGAAGTACAGCGTCAAGGTTTTAATGCCAGCCTTAGTCCAATCCTGCGGGGTGGCAAAAGTGCGTTCCCCCTCCGAGTATGTCGCTCCACCGCTGTTGTCGTAAGAGAATGGCATAGACTGCTTGCCGCCGTGAATGATGGTTCGCTCAGCAAAAGAAGGCGTAGCATAACCTACCTGCGAGCCGTTCGTGGGAACATTCCATCCGTCTATCCACGTATCAAATATCCGGTCGGGCTCAAAGTCGTTGTAGTCCTCAAAGTCGTCCACAACCAGATACTCCAGTGTGCTGAAGTTCAAGACATCACCCTGCCAACTGGCAGGTGTCTCGGCCTCATTGACCTCATTAACCTTCCAGCAATAAGCCTGTGCTAAATTGAGCGGTCCGGTGTCATATTTGGCGTAGCTGCGGCCGGCAGGGATACTAATAGGACTGATAGTTTCACCTATCACTGCCTGCTGGTCGGTGCTGAGGTACACATTGTGCTTAGCTGCCTCTCTTCCTGCTCGCCAGCTAAGAGTCACATTATCCACAGCCAAATCTATCGTGCCGGTAGCTGGATTAAGCTCTCTTGCCAGGACAGGTACGTACAAGAAGCGAACCTCACTGAGACCATATTGCTTAAAAATGCCTCCCCAATTGCTGTTAGCGGTAAGCTTGACATATTTAGCTACCACGCCGCTAAGGTCAACCGTGGTATTGTGCGCATAACCAGCCGCACCGGGGGCCCGGGCAAATTGGTGAGTAGTACCTAATATAGTCCAGTTTGATCCATCACTGGAATACTCGATAGTGACCTCTTTTGACCCGAAACCAATTACAGGCTCAAAACGGCTATTATGGTTCCATACCCACATCTGATGCAGTTTATAAACCTTGTCAAACTCATATTGTATCCAGGTTGGCTGCAGCCCAGTCATACTACTTAGCCACATAGCTGTCTCGTCTTGCGAGTGCAGGTCGTTATCATCCAGTCCTGAGCCGTTTATGGTATTTTCAGGCCCCTCATTTGCGTTATTTGAGCTTGAAGCGGTGGCGGTGATATTCGCACCGGCAATAGGATAAGTGAACGGTTCGACCGTAAACTGCCAGACCTCACCTGGGTATATCGTCGAGTCGGGCGGAGCGCTGACCTCATCAACGCGCCAGTAGTAGGTCTGGCCGAATTCCAGAAGGCCGTCAGGATCATACATATTGGCGTCCTGGCTCTGGCTGACCAGTACGCCCCGCGGATCGGTTCTGCTGGCGTCGTTGATATCAGCGAAGACCGTGCCGAAGTACACATCATGCTTGTCGGCCAACTCTGCCAGCGTCCAGCCAAGGACCACATCTCGAGGCACGTCTGTAGCCTCGTCTGCAGGATTTGGATTTTTAGCCTGAGTAGGCGGCGGCACCACCGCGAAGAAACCAATGGGATCAATGCCGTTACGGTTGACGATAGCAACGCCCTCTATCACGCTATTGTTGTTAAGGGGATTGCCGGCCGCATCCAACAGATCGGTGATCGCCCAGGACATACCTTCAAGACTCTGGCCGTCCATACCCACGGCATCATTGGCTACAGACGCCACGCGCGAGTAGCCCAGATCGGCCCACTGAGAGGGAATGGTTACGCTCTGACCCAAGGTGCCATCGGGCATGATGGCGGCCACTGTTGGGGTCTGGGATTCGCCCCCGGATTCAAAAAGGAAAAAATCAGGATTGTCCCCATTGGAATCCTTCCAGAGCTTCCCACCGAAATTAATCGTCCAATAATTGCCTCCACCAAGGTTCCAGTTCAGGGCCGTATTTATGTCAAAGTCGTCCATTTCGGGGCACGGTGTGCCGCCGATACCGCCGTGCGTTGTTGTCCCTGTGGCGAGTCGGTCTGAAGTAACCATGTAGTTGCCCACAGTGATACTTCGAATGTTGTAGGGTGGGCTGCCGGGCGGATTGTCCGTAGTAATGCTGGTAACGGGCCCTACCGCCGCTGAACATACCGGCACCGATAAGGTCAGAGCGACAATGAAAGCCGTTGTGCAGAAGAATTTCTTAGACATAGTAGTCCTCCTGAGGAATTAAGGTTAAACATGATCTTGCTCTGTCAACAAGCGCAAGCAGCCTTACTTTTCTTACATGTACCAGATCAGCCCGGTCGGGTCAAGCAAAATCTCGCACACACCCCTAAGTTTGAGTAGAAATTTTATTGACAACTGGTATGATGAGTAGTATATTTGTTATTGGTTGATGGTTGCCCATACAATAATTGCTTTTTTGGGTGTCTTCGATGTAGCAATCACAATTTTTTCGACCCATGTCTAAGCGTGAAGCCATTGTTCCGGGCTGTGAACGATCCCTTGCTCGTGGTGAACCGGCGTCGGTGACCCTGCTGTCATTGGTGGTACTGGCAAGGTGTTCTTGGATGATATCCGGCTATCAACCAAGTAGTGTCCTATAGACTTGTTTTGACGATACAAGGTTTTGGTGGAGGTTTAGTACGTTCTAAACCAAGGTGATGACTATTTTTTATGAAGGAGATGGATTATGACTCGCAAATTGTTTGTTGTTCTATGTGTCGGCCTGTTTGCAACGACGGCCATGGCCGTCCGGGTGCAAAGCGATGGCCCGGCTGGACTTGTCGCAATGGAGGCGGAACTGTATGACGCCGTGGGACCGGCGGATACCAATGAGTTTAAATGGGAATTTGGCACGGAAATTGAAGGGTATGGCTACGCCGGTTATATGCGTACTTTCCCGACAGGAACCAACGTTAAGAGCGATCTCACACGCAGCCCCCGTCTGGACTACGATGTCGAGATTACCCAACCGGGCACGCTCTATATCTGGGCACGTGTTCTGGCGCCCACGTCCGCGGAGAATTCCTTTCACTTGGGGAACAATGGGGTAAAGACCGCCGACAGAATCGACGTGCCGGAGATTGGCGTTTGGATATGGAAAAACGTGGCGAATGACGGCCATCAGGCGGCGGTTGAGGTGAACGAGCCCGGTATAGTGACCATCAATTTCTGGATACGTGAGTCCGGTCTCTGCGTGGACAAGCTTCTGCTGACAACAGACCCCAACTATGTACCCACGGGATTGGACTACAGGGATTCGACCGCGGTGCGTATACAAAGCGATGGCCCGGCCGGACTTGTCGCAATGGAGGCGGAACTGTATGACGCCGTGGGACCGGCGGATACCAATGAGTTTAAATGGG
>Ga0315296_10003175_pt1 | contig 13816 bp, 14 predicted proteins | sample YL17G14_18_MG_FD_203921 | JGI IMG/M metagenome (GOLD analysis project Ga0315296, IMG submission 203921) | Sediment microbial communities from Yellowstone Lake, YNP, Wyoming, USA - YL17G14_18 | ecosystem: Environmental > Aquatic > Freshwater > Lake > Sediment | place: USA: Wyoming | collected... | reverse complement strand
TCGCTGGCGAGAGACCGCGGTAAGTTTTAGCCAGTCGTCAATACCGCCCAGCACACCAAACCAGATCATCAGAAAGATTGCCTTCTGGACAAAGCCGATGGACAAATTTGCCCACACCAAGGTAGTTACCAGCACCGCCAGGATAATAATCAAGCCGCCCATCGTCGGCGTGTTAGCCTTTTCTTTGGTTAGCTCGTTGAGGGTGGCGTGATGAAACTCCGGGCGGTCGCCGATCTTCTTGCGCATTAGCCAGCGAATAATGGAAGGACCTAAGAAAATGGCGATGGCAAAGCTGGTCAAGACCGCTGCCACAGAGCGAAACATTACGTTCTGATAGGCGTAAAAGCCAAGGCGTTCGGTAAAGAACTCGCTAAAGTACCGTAATAAGTGGTATATCATCCCGCATCTTGATCCTCGATACTCGATGCTCGTTACGAGTTTCGAGTATCCAGTATCGAGTTACGAAAAAAGCTTTTTCAATTTCTCGGCCACGGTTTCCAACTTCGCTACGCGCGAACCTTTCACTAATATTATATCGTCATCTTCCACGAATTCGTGCAGCCTATTGCAAACCTCGAACGCATCCTGGAAACATTCTGTCTGCAAGTTGTACTTGGCAGCTTTTTTCGCACCTTGGGCAGTAGTATCCGCAAATTTGCCCACCGCCAACAGGACTTGTACCTTCGCCTGCGCGATGGAGTCACCCAACTCGGCGTGCAAGGCCTGTGCATAGTCGCCCAATTCGGCCATGTCGCCGCAGATAAAGACTCGCCGGCGTCTTCCTGCCTGGTCAAGACCGGCCAATATCTGCAGGGCATTTTTCATCGAGGCGGGATTTGCGTTATAGCAATCATTTACTACCGTCAGTCGCCCGATTTGCAGCACCTCAGCACGCATCGGAAGGGTCGTCAGGGTTCTAATGGCGCCGGCAAAATCGGCGGCGGTCAGGCCAAACTGGCGGCAAATCGCCCAGGCGGCAAGTGCGTTCTCAACATTACCGGGGCCCGGCACCGGCAGGCAAATCCGGGTGCCGTTGATGCTAAAGCTGCTCTTGGCGCCGGCAAAAGTGATGTCGTGAGCCTGGTAATCAGAACCCGCCGATCTGCCAAAAGTAACAACTCGATACCTAGCGTTTGCCGGCCGGGGCACGGTATCAGCGTTGATTATCAAGACGCCATCAGGCCCAAGACCTTCGGATATGGACAGCTTTTCTTTCCTGATCGCTTCCAGACCGCCGAATCCTTCCAGATGGGCCGGCTGAACATTAGTTACCACCGCGACATCAGGCAGAGCGATACCGGTTAAGTAAGCTATCTCGCCGGGATGGTTAGTGCCCAGCTCGGCTACGACGATTTGGTCCTCTGGGTCAGCAGCAAGCAGTGTCAAGGGCAGGCCGATATTATTATTGTAGTTCTTTGGCGACTGAGCCACGCGGTAATGCTGACTGAGGACGTGGTAAGCGATTTGTCTTGTCATTGTTTTGCCAACCGAGCCGGTTATCGCGACTATCTTAAAGCCGCACTGCTGGCGGTAGTAGCGGGCAAAATCGCCGAGGGCCTTTACCGTGTCATCGACCCTGAGTATAGCTTTGTCAGCAAATTCGCCGTCTTTGATTTCTTTGCTGACCACCGCGCACACGGCACCTTTGGCGAAGGCATCGGCAACATAATCGTGGCCGTCAAAATTTTCGCCGCGTATAGCAAAAAAGCAGTCGCCGGGTTTTGTGGTCCGCGAGTCAGTACTTACGCCGGTAAAGTGGTAAACCGTCGCTCGTGACTCGTGACTCGGAGCTGGTTCGAGATGTGCTCTTATTATCCGCGATAGAGTCTCTATTGAGAATTCCTGCATCTTTTCACTTTTCAACAGCACGTGTATAACTCGGTAGGGTAGATATTTGCCGATAGAGCAAGATTATGCTATAATACTAAAAATGGTCAAGGATTTTGAGATTATCGGCGAGATTGCCAGCACAGAGACAATTGCTGTTGGTAGCTCGATCCGGATCATAAAAAGTATGAGCAGACAATCGAATACACAAAATTACGTTCTGTGCATCAGCAACGACAGATATCCAGCCTCGCTGGAAGTGCGTAAGATATACCAGCACATCACGGACCCGCAAGCTGAAGCTCATGGGCAAATCCGCGTTATTGATGAATCGGGTGAAGATTACCTTTATCCGCGAGAGTTTTTCATTCCTATCGAGGTTCCAGTAGAAGCCGCACGAGCTTTTGCCCACAGAATGAAAGTCTGATCGAGGGAAAATGGCATGAGTACTTTGGGAGTGAAAGTTGAAGCCCTTGCCACAGACGTTTCATTTGCCAAGGATTCCTTGCGAGTAGCGCTCGCGGATGGACGCGAAATCATAGTTCCTTTGGAGTGGTTTGCTCGCCTTCGAGATGCTAATGACGACGAAAAGAAAGATTGGCGTCTTATTGGTGGCGGTATAGGAATACACTGGGGAAAGATAGACGAAGATATTTCGGTAAGTACTCTTCTTGCGCTAAGCTAATGAAGCAGACTCCGATGTGAGAGAGTAAATATGCTGTTGGAGGTTCTCTGATGCATAATGAATTTACGGCGATTGTTGAAAGGGACGGCGATTGGTTTATAGCTTACTGTCCCGAAATTCCCGGTGCGAATGGACAGGGTCGTACCAAAGAAGAGTGCCTAAAGAGTTTGTCTGACGCTATCAATTTGATTCTGGAAGATAGGCGAGAAGATGCCCTTCGCGGCGTTCCATCGGATGCAGTACGTGAAATTGTTACAATCAAATGAAACGTCAAGCCCTTTTGAAGTATCTTCGCAAACAAGGTTGTTTCCTCAAGCGTGAGGGCCGCTCTCACTCGCTTTGGTGCAATCCCTTGACTGGTCATGTTGAAGCAATTCCTCGGCACACCGAGATACCAGACAAGCTTGCAAAGAAAATTTGTAAAGCCCTTTCCTCCTCAGAACAATGAGTAACCTGTTTGGAAGTTTCAGCTTAAATCGAGATATACTGCAAAACTGCTCTGTTTGTGCAAATATGAGAAACTGTATATTGAGCTAAGCATTTGGGGAAAATGATTATTCTATGAATCCTGACTTTTATGCAGTAGATGGCCATGCATCAACACAGACGAAAACCAATTTCGTAACAGAGATTGTCATAGATCATCTTGATGAATTTAAGTCGAAACGGTCGATTTTTCCTATATACCTTAGCATATCTGGCTATGATGAGGATCCAAGAGCACTCTTTCAGATTCCTGAAGTGCGGTTGTGGTGCAGACACTTATACCAAAACATTCCATCTATTTTCCTTTTTCTCCACCCCGATACAATAAATTGGTTTTTCCTTTGTATTGCTGATATTAAGGTCGTTCAAGTTACTGAAAGAAAACCTGGGGGGATCTTTGGGGAGTATCTCATGAACTTAAACCTAGAAGAGCAAATCAACCTCAAGAAAAAACGTCCAAGCTCTTTCTTGAAAGCGGACATCAAGTTTGCTCCTGGTTCAGAAAATCTGATTAACGAGATTTGGAATAATGCGCTGAATGACCTACAGAAGATAGCATCCACTCAAGAAGAGTTTGACCGCTTAACTAATGAATTTGAATCGAGGCTTAAGCAGGGGTTGCCGAGACCAATCAATATGGAATGAGAATTTTCCACAAAACATACTTCGACCACTATTGGCAGTGAAGAATGGATTGCAAAAGTTACGATGAGTAAATCAACATATTTGGTCGTTTTGGTACGTAAAATTGGCCATGTGGTTTTCCTTATTACGGAGCACATGCTCTTCGATTGCATCTCAGGCGGGTAGGAAAATTTGTGTGGAATTCCGACCAAAGTCTAATTTTCTGTTTCAAATTCGTTTCTTAAGGCATTCTTCGGCTACTACCTTGTCGCTGAAGGCGAATTTTTGTGTTCCGATGATTTGATAAGTTTCGTGGCCTTTGCCGGCTATCAGCACAATATCATCTTTTTCGGCGGTCTTTATCGCCAGTTCGATGGCCTTTTTTCTGTCTTGTTCAACTGAAATCTTCGGTGAGTTGGGATTTTCAAAACCAGCAATAATTTCCTCTGTGATAGCTTCAGGCCGTTCGGTTCGCGGGTTGTCGCTGGTAACGATAACGAAGTCCGCCAGTTCCTCAGCGACCCTGGCCATACGGGGGCGTTTGGTTCTGTCTCTATCGCCGCCGCAGCCGAAAACAACTATCAGCCTGCCTTTACACAAAGGCTTCAACGTAGAAAGCACGTTCTTCAAAGCATCGTCGGTATGGGCATAATCGATTAGGATGTGGCTCGTGGCTCGTGACTCGTGACTCGTATAATCGACTTTTTCCAGTCGGCCTGGCACGCCCTGCAAAGCTGACAGGCCGGCTGCAATTGCCTGCAAATCCAGCCCGGCTGCGAGGCACAAACCCGCCGCTGCCAGGTGGTTGCTGACATTGTGCCGACCCAACAACGGAGTCTTTACCTTGATCCTCGATGCCCGATGCTCGATGCTCGACGGGTATCTAGTATCCAGCATCGAGAATCGAGTTCCGTTCATGTCCATAGATTCGATGTGGGCACTAATATCTGCCGGTTCCTCGACAGCGTACCATAAAATTTTTGCCTTCGTCTTTTCAGCGATGTGTTGTGCTTCAGGGGATTGCTTGTTTAATACCGCTGTGGCATGGCCCGATAGAGCAGAAAAAAGTATAGTCTTGGCAGCCAGGTAAGATTCTTTGGTTTTGTGATAGTCAAGGTGGTCGCCGGTCAGGTTAGTGAATGCCGCGGCCTTGAATTCTATGCCGGCCAAACGATTCTGGGAAAGAGCATGGCTGCTGGCCTCAATAACCATATATTTTGCCCCTGCCTTTACCATTTGCTGCTGTGCCTCGGCGATGGCCAGACTGTCCGGCGTGGTGAGGCTTGCCTGGCAGGTACTTGAGGCGGTATCGTAAATGATTGTGCCGATTAGGCCGCACTTGTGGCCGGCAGTCTGTATTACCGAGCGAACCAGATATGCCGTTGTTGTTTTGCCGTTCGTACCGGTAACAGCCAGATTGGTTAACTTTGAAGCTGGATTTCCCTTGCTTGCCTGAGCTAATCCGCCTATAGCGGACGCCGAATCTTCAACGGTAACGACCTCAATGCTCGATGCCCAATGCCCAATGTTCAGGTCATGTTTCTCAGTAACAACGTATTTGGCCCCTCTGGCAACAGCCTGGGCAACGAAGTCGTGGCCATCGTAAACCGAACCTGCGACAGCTACGAATATGTCGCCGTCTTGAACCAGGCGTGAATCCACGCAAACTCGGGGCGCTTTGCCCGAAGAAACCAAATTTAATAGTGCGTCAAAGGTCATACTCTTCGGCCTACATTGTATATATCGGCTCAGGGTCATTCTATGAATTATGATGAAAATTTAGGATTAGTGTTTATAATTGTTCGAGCACCGGATTGCTGGAAAAGTATAAGTAATGGACGCTGAGAAATTGACAATTAGAAAGGAAATCAGCCTATGAGAATTCGTTATTTACTTTGCGCCCTGCTAACGCTGGTTGCTGCTGGTTCGCTGGGCCTTGCATCGGACAACAAAGCCGAAACGGATTATTTTGCCGTATTTCTGGAAGGCAAAAAGGTAGGGCACTCGGTACAAACTCGCCTGGCCGAGCAAACAACCATAACTACTACCGCAAAAACTAGTATCACCATAAGCAGACTTAATACGCCCATAACCATGAATATCCTGGAAACCTGTGTCGAGACCGCAGGCGGAAAGCCGCTCAGCTTTGAGTCCGTTCAGGAACTTAGCGCGATGATGGTGAAAGTAGCCGGCACAATAGATAAAAGCGGAACGGTGAACCTGACTGCTACCTCGATGGGCACCGAGCAGAAAAGCAGTCTGGAGTGGCCGGAGGGCGCGGTAATGGCTGAAGGTCTGCGCCTGTTGCACCTGCAGAAAGGATTAAAAGAAGGTTCAAAATATACAGCTAAGATATTCGAGCCGTCGATGATGCAAGTGGTAGAGGCGCAGATGGAAGTAGGCTCAAAGCGAAACGTTGACCTGCTGGGACGGGTTGTTGCTCTGACAGAGGTTACCACCACGATGAACCTTCCGGGGGCGGGTACAATCGTCAGTACCACTTACGTCGATGACGAGCTTCACGTACAGAAAACTGTCACGCCGGTTGCCGGGATGCAAGTTGAGATGGTTGCCTGCACGAAGGAATTCGCTCTGGGCAAAAACGATGTGCTGGAAGTAATTGAGAAGTTGTTTGTGCCAAGCCCACAGCCGCTGGATGATGTCAGCTCAGCCAGGTCTATTGTTTACCACCTCGTGCCGACGCAAGGCGCAGATTTACCCATACCGTCCAATGACAATCAAAAAGTGCAGCGACTCAAAGATGGCACTATTCTGGTAACAGTTGCGCCGGTTGACGCGCCGCAAGGAGCAAAGTTCCCTTACAAGGGTACGGATGAGGCCATTCTGGAGGCAATGAAGCCCACAAGGTTTCTGCAGAGCGAGCGCAAGGAGGTCGTTGATCTTGCCCGCCGCGCTGTCGGCGATACCAAAGATGCCGCCGAGGCTGCCAGAAGGATTGAATCTTTCGTAGCCAAGTACATTGAGAATAGGAGCCTCTCGGTCGGCTACGCATCGGCGGCGGAGGTCGTAGTTAGTAGGCAGGGTGACTGCAGCGAGTTTGCGGTATTAACAACAGCGATGTGCCGAGCGGTGGGCATTCCCGCGCAGGTCGCTACGGGTCTTGCGTATGTGAAGGATTTCGGCGGCCCCAACGGCTGCTTCGGCGGTCACGCCTGGGTGCAGGCGTACATAGGCGGCAAACCCGGCAAATGGGTCGGGCTGGATGCGGCGTTTAAGAGCGTCGGCAGGGGCGGCTACGGCCCAGGACATATCACCCTGGCAGTGGGAAACGGCGACCCAGAAGGATTCTTCGACCTGGTCAGCACTCTGGGGCAGTTCAAGATAAACAAAGTGACAGTCAATAAAGACAAATAATGCCCGCTACCGGATGCTCGATACCCGATGCTCGGCTCACTGCGGACAAGGCTCATCGCCAAAGATACCTTCAAGTAAGAGATTTGCTGTCACGGGGCCATCATGGGTCATAGTTACCCACACGATGTGGTCAAACTGGCACTGGCTAAGTCCGGCGGGTTTGTGTGTGCTGTCTGCGCCAGAGCCGCCGGTGGTGGCCAGAATATAATACCGCTTGCCATCGCGGACAGACTTGCCATACCTGTGCGCATGTCCCGCAAAAACGGTATGGTCCCTGTCCTGCAACAGGTACTCGAGCTCTTGCCAGTTTTCGTAGCTCGCACCCAACCACATAGGTTCATGCATAAATACGAGCGTCCAGCGGACCCGCTCCGGCGGATTATCTGCCAGCACGTTGCTAAAGTAATCTACCTGCCGGTCACTGATATAACGGTTGCCGGTGTCTTCGGTATTCAGGCAGAGAGATAGGACATCGCGGTAGACGAAGTGGTAATAGCTGGCGCCGAGACGCCCCCGCCATTTTTCGGCCATCACCTGATTGCTGATATCGTGATTGCCCGGCAGATAAAAGAATGGCATCTGTAATTTACTTGCCAAGCCATCAAACTCCTGCCATTGGCGGTCCAGTTTAGCGATATCATCGGTGTAGCCCTCGATGAGGTCGCCGACGCAGATAACAAACTCAGGTTTTAACAGGTTCAGCTTTGCTACGGCGTCAGCAAAGACGCCTGGCCGATGCCCGCCGGTGCGGTCGGCCACGATGGCAAACTGGAAATTATCCCTGTCATTGTACAAATTCAAATGAGTCCAGGGATTGACCTGTCCGGATCGCTGAATCTTCAGCTCACTGCCGGCGCAGCCGGCCAAAGCAATTGCCAAAGTAACCGCGACAATAGCAGGGCCTAATTTCGCCTTTGATTTGCCAGCGATGGAGTTAAGAAATCTCATGGTTATTTTCCTATTGTGAGCTTGACTGATAAGCTGCTGTTGTCCAGACGAGCTTAGTCAAACTGGACGTCGGCCAGGATGAATTCGACTTTGCTACAGCCGTTGTAGGTATTGATGTGGGGATGATAAGCAACGTTGAAGAACTCGCGATCAAGCAGTTTTTTCTCCAACTGGGCCATTGAAAAGCCGATACAGCGAACCGAGCCGCTGTTGTCGGTTATGGCAAGTTGCAGATGGTCGCCCCTTGCGCCGACCACTCTCGGCGGACTAGCCAGGCGAACACCTTTCGTGGCAAAGATTGGCTCGGGGTTGCCGGGGCCAAACGGCCCCAGCATCTGTAATTGGCCGACCAGGTCATAACTTATCTCGGCCAATGGGGCTGCTGCATCGATGTTAAGCTTGGCAATGACATCATCCTGCGTCAGATTGCCACTGGCGTAGGCCTCGAATTCTGCTGCGAATTGGTCTATCTTTGCAGGCTCGATAGTTATGCCGGCCGCCATCTTGTGGCCGCCAAATTTGATCAGATGCTGGCTGCACGCCTGGATAGCACTCAGCAGACAGAAGCCCGCAATCGAGCGTGCCGAACCTTGGACAGGTCCAGGCCCCGCTTTCGGGGGGGTGCTAATCAGGATCGTGGGGCGATAAAATGTCTCCACTATTCTGGAGGCCACAATTCCTAAGACGCCGCCGTGCCAGTTTTCCTTCGCCAGCACAATGCTCCTTCGATCGGGCTGATCCAGGCCCCGTTCAACTATCATTTCGCAGGCCTGCTTGAAGATTTTTCGCTCGCAAAGCTGCCGCTGCGTATTTTGCTCTTTAAGGTACTCAGCTATCTGTTGTGCCCGCGCAGGATTTTCGCTGGTCAAAAGCTCCACGGCTAATCGCGCATGTCCCATCCGCCCTGCCGCGTTGAGCATCGGCGCCAGGCGAAAGCCAATATGAAAGCTATCCAGCCCTTGCCCTGTCAGTCCAGCCGAGCCAATCAGTGCTTGTATTCCGCACAGTTTGCAGGCGGGTAGCGCCTTGAGTCCGTAGCTGGTCAGGACCCTGTTCTCACCTCGCAAGTCCACGATATCCGCGACCGTTCCCATCGCTGCCAGGCTGGTTGCGTTCAGCATGAATTCGCGCAGCGGCGTCTGAAGTTTTTGGCCGGAGCTGAATTCATCAGCAATCGCCCAGGCTAACTTAAAGGCCACCATTGCCCCGGCTGAATCCTGGTTGGGGTAAGATTCCTCCAGCGCGGGGTGCACGATGGCGACAGCTTCGGGCAGCCGTTCTTCGGGTTGGTGGTGGTCGGTTATTATCAGTTCCACGCCCAACTGCCGGGCAAGCTCGGCGGAGCTAAAGGCGGTTATCCCACAGTCCACGGTGACAAGGACTTTGCTGCCGGATTGGGCCAATGACCGGACGGCTTCGGCATTCAGGCCATAGCCTTCATCGATTCGATGAGGGATGTAATAATCAACATTGGCGCCAAGTAGCGTTAAAATCTGCCAGAGGATCGAGACGCCGGTGATGCCGTCCACATCATAATCACCATAGACGGTGATTTTTTCTTTGTTTTTGACAGCCTGCTTGAGGCGGTGAACCGCCGCCTTGATTCCCGGCATTTGTCCGGGGGCGATAAGCTCGGTCAGTCTGGGACTCAAAAAGACAGCACCTGCCCGGGCATCGCAGACTTTCCGGTTGATCAAGACCTGCGCTAAAAGCGGAGAAATCTTCAAGGTCTTAGCCAGTTGCTCAGAGCGTTTATCCGGTGGGCAGATTACCCATCGCTTTTTTTGCATCCGTGCGGAAACTTGCATCAAAAATTCATCCTATCCCGCAGCAATGTTTGTATTTTTTGCCGCTGCCGCAGGGGCAAGGCTCGTTGCGGCCAACACGGGGTCCAGCTCGCAAAGGTGCAGTAACAGGTTGTGTATCGACATCCTGATATTTAATGTGCTGCGACATCTCATTTTCCAGACATACACGAATTATAGCCGCATCAAGATCGGCTTTTCGCCGGGCATCTGTTTCTATGTACGCACCAGCCTTGCGGCCAAAGCGTGGCAGCACCGAATCAAAAATTTTCGCAAGCGTCTCCGGGCTGACAGGAAGCGATGCTCCAGAAGTCATCGTGAAATCTGCAAAAGCAATCAGCCTTGTCGCAAGCACAAGACCTTCGACCGCGCTGGAGCCAAGCCCCATGTCAATAATCGGATACCTTCTGTCGCTGAACAAGTCGTCGGCCAGCACCCCGACCCCTGGCAGAACCTCCGCGACCTGTACGAGTGTATAAAACGATTCGGACATTGCCTTGAGAACCCTATACTCATCGGTATCACTGGGGGGCGGAGACTCTGCCAGATATCGAGATACAGCGGTTTGGCCGTTCTCACGATAGTTATAGATGCAATAGTCCATTAGAATGGAGCTCTCGTCTTCATTTCCGAAAACAAAGACGTCACCCTTAGCGATACCCAATTTTCGCCCACATTCACCCATCGCTTTTATGGATAACTGCTCAACCAACATATTCTGCAGTTTCCGGTTTATCTGTCGAAATCTCTTGTACTTACTTACTAATTCAGAATATTCTGTCATACTCATGCTCTCATATACAGTCCGCCGTTAACGGCGATATATTCGCCGGTAATAAAGCCGGCAGCTTCGCTCGCCAGAAATAGCACGGCTTTTGCCACGTCCTCAGCGGTGCCGTTTCTTCCCAGCGGGGTTTGTTGGGCGGCAATTCTCCTCTGCTCGGCGGAACTGAACCGCTCATGAAAACGTGTCTGGATAAAGCCTGGAAGCACGCTGTTTACTCGGATGCCGTATCGAGCGAATTCCCTCGCCATTGCGATAGTCTCTGTGGCGACCGCTGCTTTCGCGGCGGCATAAAGCCCTGCACCTTCGCCTCCGCCGGTATGGCCGGCAACCGAGCCGATATTCACGATGTTTCCCTTGCTCTTTTTCAGATATGGCAAGGCTGCCTGGGTCACAAGAAACACGCTGCAGACATTGGTGGCAAATACATCATCGTGATACTTGATTGTAGCGCTCTCAAAAGGTTGTCTTTGAATCAGTGAGCCGGCGTTATTAACCAGGATGTCGATACCGCCAGCCTTTTTCGCAAATTGTTTAACCATCACCGTCGCCTGCTTTTTGTCCCGCACATCCGCGCAAATCAAAATGCCGTCGGCGTTTTCCTTAACCTGGGCGAGCGTTTTTTCGCCCCCACGTTTTGTCCTGAAGTAATGTACCCCGACAAAGCAGCATTGCCGGCTGAACATCACAGCCGTTGCCGCGCCGATTCCGCTGCTTGAACCGGTAACTAAAACCTTTTTGCCCTTGAGGTCTTGGTAGGTCATTTAGGTTCCTGCAAGAGCAGTTGGTCAATCGCTGCGGTAAGCTCTTTCTTGCTGGTCAAGCCTACCCATTTTTTCTGAACTTGGCCGTCTTTGAATAAAATGGTCGTTGGTATCGCAGTTATGCCGAATTCCATTGCGCTGTCACGAGCTTCGTCTGTATTGACCTTGCAAACTTTGGCCCGGTCTGCGTACTTATCTGCAATCTCCTCCACAATGGGGGCCATCATTTTACACGGTCCGCACCACGGCGCCCAGAAGTCGACCAGCACCGGCACGCCGGAGCTGTGAACAACCTGGTCAAAAGTGGAGTCGGTTAGTTCAATCACGTTATCAGCCATTATTTTATCCTTTCACTCGAGACCCCACAGCAGACCCAGCCCAAACTGCGGCTGGACCTTTTTGCCCCTTATAATAGCTCGATCAGCAACTCAAATCCAGATTGTTTTGAGGGCATTTTGCATGCATCTGCTCGGCTTACCAACCACCCGGCCCAAGTAGATCGCTGACAGGCTCGTGCCACCACTTCGGGTCTCGCAAGTGCTCTTTTAGCATCATGGCGGCAACGACACCATCTCCGATGGCGGTCGCCAGTTGCATGGCTGCCCCTATTCTGCAATCACCTGCCACAAACACGCCGGGCACACTCGTTCTAAGATATGCACAGTCGCACTTGACAAAGCCCTTTTCGGTCAGCTCAGTAAAGCCCTTAAGAAAGCCGGTGTTCGGCTCCGCGCCGACAAATATAAATACACCATCGCAGGAGTAGTCTTGCTCCCGGCCGGTCTTGACGTCCTTCAACCTGACCGACTGAACTTGGCCTTTACCCTGTACAGCGGTTGCAACCGTGCTATACCTAATAATCAAATTAGAATCAGGCTGACCGGCCTTTTGCTTAAGCTCTTCAACCAGGACCTTGGTAGCTCTGAATTCGTCTCTGCGATGGATAACTGTGACCTTACGGGCGTATTTTGTCAGATGGAGCGTCTCTTCAAGCGCCGTGTTGCCGCCGCCCACCGCGACTACATTCTTGCCCTTGAAAAACGGCGCATCGCATGTTCCACAATAGCTTACGCCCGCACCGCGGAAATCTTCTTCGCCGGGAATTCCGAGCTTGCGATAGTTGCTGCCCGGGGCGAGAATTACGGTCCTGGCGGCAAATTTATCTTCATCACAGTAAACAGCGATGCTGCCGTCTGGCAGTTTTTCCAGCTTGGCTGCCTCGCAACTGGTTTTTATCTCGGCCCCGAAGCTTTTAGCCTGCTTCTGCATCTGTTCAATTAGGCCCGGACCATCAATTTGGATTATGCCGGGATAGTTCTCAATTCTGTTTGTCGTAGCGATCTGTCCGCCGGGCACGAGTTTCTCGAGCACTAAAGTCTTCAGCCTGTCGCGGGAGGTATAAAGCGCTGCCGCCAGGCCGGCTGGCCCAGCCCCAACGATAATAACGTCATATACGCTATCGGTCATTCCGAACCTATTCCCGCTTGCTGCAAGTGCGGCTCTATTTTTTTCTTGATGTCAGACTCAAAATTCGGCGTAACACTCGTGATTTGGCCTACAAATTTGCCGGATTTGTACAGATGTAAAGTTGGTATGCTCATAATACCGCGTTCGGTGGCTGTCTGACGTGCGTCGTCAACGTTCAACTTGCAGACCTTTAGCTTTCCGGCATAGTCTCGGGCTATTTTTTCGATCACCGGCCCAGCCATTCGGCAGGGCCCACACCACTGGGCCCAGAAATCCACCAGCACCGGCGTGGCGGATTGCAATACTTCGCTCTCGAAAGTTGCATCGTCGACATTAATCGGCTTACCGTCTGCCATTTTCATGCTCCTTGTTGCAAAAAACCAAGACGTAAGGTCAAAGCCAGATACTAATGTGCAGGATGGTCTGTGTCAATTAGGTTTGCCGGTTTTTCGATTTGGGCGTGGACCTGCGGCAAAACCGCGAAGAAGAAAAACCCCACGTAGAACGTGGGGCTAAATATTTTTTCATTTTTTTATTTAGCCCCCGGTTTCACCCGGGCCATATTCAGGCCTGGGTTTTGCCCAGGATTCTCCCGCCCCCAGTTTCACTGGGGGTCTCTCCTTGGATTTGCTCCAGTTGCATACCGAAGCGATTGAGCTTTGTTTGGCCTTCATCGTATTGGCTCTGAGCGTTTCGCAAATGCTTACCGAGAACATCCCAATTTTCAAGAAAACCGGCGAACGAGGCGTTCAGCCTTTTTAAGTTCTGGCGGATTTCGGCTGCCTGTTTTTCTATCTGTAAGCCGTGCAGACCCATCGCCACCGTCATCAAGTACGCGTACAACAAATTCGGCGAAACCGGCACTACCTTCTTATCCAGGCAATATTGCAAAAGGTCTTGCGTATCGGTTACATACTTGACGACGGTCTCGTAGTAAACGTTCTCAGCAGGTATATACATCATCGCAAAGTCAAGCGTGCCCTCCGCAGGCCTGATATAGTCGCCGGCGATCTTATCAATATGGTTGATGCAATCTTTTATAAACTGTCTG
>Ga0315296_10003174_pt1 | contig 13818 bp, 13 predicted proteins | sample YL17G14_18_MG_FD_203921 | JGI IMG/M metagenome (GOLD analysis project Ga0315296, IMG submission 203921) | Sediment microbial communities from Yellowstone Lake, YNP, Wyoming, USA - YL17G14_18 | ecosystem: Environmental > Aquatic > Freshwater > Lake > Sediment | place: USA: Wyoming | collected... | reverse complement strand
GTTGGTAAGCCCAATACCGGGAAATCGACTTTTTTCAGTGCTGCCACTCTTGCGCCAGCTGAGATCGCAAGCTACCCTTTCACGACAATCAAGCCCAATCGAGGAGTGGGTTACATCCGCACGCCATGCGTTCATGAAGAATTCAAAGTTCAGGACAATCCTCAAAACTCGCTTTGCATGAATGGAATCAGACTTATACCCGTTGAGCTAATTGACTGCGCCGGCTTGGTTCCCGGCGCATGGCAAGGTCGAGGCTTAGGCAACCAGTTTCTAGACGAGATACGGAAAGCAGACGCCCTCATCCACGTTGTAGACGCCGCAGGCGCAACTGACAGTGAAGGCAAACTTGTGAAGGTTGGCAGCCACGACCCACTTGAAGACGTGAAATTTCTGGAAGTGGAAATAACCATGTGGCTGGCGCAGATAATCAAGCGCGAATGGCCGAAAATGGCGCGAACAGTTGAATCAGGCGCAGCCGGGCTCTATCCGCTTCTAGAAGAACGATTTAGCGGGTTGGCCATAAAAAGAACCCACATCTTCGAAGCGGTAAGAAAAACAGAACTCAACGCGGACAAACCTACGTCATGGAGCGATGACGATCTGCTCAGGTTCCTAGACACTTTGAGAGGAATCGCTAAGCCGATGCTCATCGCAGGCAACAAAATCGATCTGGAGCCGGCTCCGCAAAACGTTGAGCGCTTGAAGACATCAAACAACACGGTTGTGCCTTGCTCTGCTGAAGCTGAGCTGGCTTTGAGAAGGGCAGCTGACCGGGGAATGATAGACTATAGGCCGGGTGACAGCAACTTCAACATACTCAAACCTGATGGACTAACGGAGGCTCAAAAGAAGGCGCTGCAGACCGTTAAGGAAAAGGTCTTGCTAAGATTCGGCACAACTGGAGTGCAGGAAGCCATCAATATGGCCTATTTCAAACTGCTGAACATGATAGTCGTGTATCCCGTAGAGGATATCGAAAAACTCACCAATCATAAGGGTCAAGTATTGCCAGATGCGTATGTTGTCCCGTACGGCACAACTGCTCGCCAGCTTGCTTACCTAGTCCACACTGAGATCGGTGAGAGCTTCATATACGCTGTTGAGGCTCAAGAGAAGAGAAGAATCGGGGAAAATCATGTCCTTAAGGATAGGGACGTAATCTCAATTGTAAGCGCTAGGAAACGAGCGTAAGTAGTGTTTTGGTTACTGTCCGAAGCGTCGCTTTCGGTTCTGGTAGGTTCGGACGGCTCGTAACAAGTCGATTCGTCTGAAGTCAGGCCAGAAGACGTCTAGGAAGAATAGCTCACTGTAGGCTGACTGCCACAACAGGAAGCCGCTGAGGCGCTCTTCACCAGACGTCCTTATTATAATGTCGGGGTCTTGCTTTGGGAGGTGTGCCGTGTACAGGTGACTGGCGAAAATCTGTTCATCTATTGCGTCTGGTTTGAGCTCGCCTTTCTCGATTTTCTGTGCAATCTTTCTTGTTGCATCTACGATTTCCGCTCTGCCTCCATACGCAAATGCAATGTTGAGAAAGTGTTGGCTGTAGTCTTTTGTGGCTTCTTCCGCTCCCAAGATAAGCTCTTGAATGCCCTTTGGCAATAGCCCAACGCGCCCGATCACCTTCACCCGAACTTGATTCCTGTGTATTCGTTCGTCTGTCAGAATTTGCTGAAGTTTTTCCCCTGCAATCTGCATGATTTGTTCGATTTCTTGGGAAGGGCGCTGGAAATTCTCGGTGGAGAAAGCATAAAGAGTGATGGACTTCGTGTTCAGATCCAGGCACCAATCGAGCAGGTTCTCAACCTTTGAAGCGCCGAATCGGTGCCCCATCCATGGGTTGCTGAAACTCTGCTCGAATGCCCAACGGCGGTTGCCGTCTAGAATGATGGCTATGTGTTCGGGTTTGTTCCCGTTCTTGACTTGATACTGCAACCATTTCTCATAAATTCTGTAAATGCCTGCAGCCGACAACAGTGCTTTGAGCATTATTTAGCCTCAGAATCTCGTCTCTGTGAATGGTCGATCATGTCGATATGGATGTCTGTTTGGCAAATGAACCGCCGTCTCATTTAAGAGTTGCTCCAAAACTGAGTTGTCCTCGTGCGACTTCTGTCTAACTCAGTCGTTAACGTGGTCGATAAAATCGTTGGGTCGGTTTATGACCGCATGTCAGCTTTCATCTGTCTTTGCTTCTTTTTCTCTGAAGAGGGAGCTGTATTTCCTGTGCAAAACAAGCGTGATCAGGGAGCAAGCTATCGCTAGGAATATGCCTATGACTATGGCAAAAACCAGTCTTTCATATGTGAGTGTTGGCGTTATAAGGATTAGTGAAGCTTCGTAGAATATTTGTGACGACCAAGCGACCACCGCTATGATCACGACTGTGCGAAACAACCTATTGTCATGCTCAATGAACCATCGAATAGCTCTGCCCGATAGCAGCACGCAGATGCCGATTACAATAAGCATTATCGACTGCGTCAGAAACTCGCCGAATATCCGAGGGAGGACTCCTAGCCATTCCGGCGGTTGCCTTGGCATTTGGCTTATGGTGCCAATGTAGGCTGATGCTCTGAAGCTACCTTGATACAATCCGAGTGCAACAAGCAAGGATCCAGTCATAGCTGCGAAACCCGCGATCAAGACCGGAAAGGGCGGCGGCGAATACTCTCTGATCCAAACGTACAAGTTGCGTGCAGCTTTGTCGAGCATGAAGCCTTTCACCACCAGAAAACCACCTAGGACAACCAAGAATGCTATCCACGAGTAACCTATCCAATTGAGCATGTACAGCGCTGCAATAATGATCAGCAACACTCCAGGCAGTCCAAGCACAACGCGAGAATACCGTGGGTTTTCGAAAAGCATCTTCACGTATCGTGAAAAAAGCCAGATCGATTCCTCGATGGATTCGCTATGCTTCACGGTAATTCTGCGAACCGAAGAGACAGGCACTCTCGACTGAACCAGTGGCAGAATGGCTTCGTCGGCAAATCCGTCAGTGACTAGTATAACCTCGCTGGCTGAGAAGTCGTTCAACACTTGAGTCAATTCAGCTACCAGGGTTTTGTCTGCTCCAACATCGCCCAGCTCTGAGCCTGCTATTGTTGCAATCTGACATTCGCCTTTGGGGGCATTCTCAGGGGTGCTTTCTTTGAAGCGGTCGTATATGCGAACGGCTTCAAAAATAGCGTTTGCGTCGGGCTCCTCGGGGTCTTTCAGAGCGAGGTTGACCGCGGCGTTGATGTTTTCTTCTCTTCCGATCAATGGTGTTTGTATTCCAGCCTTGGAACCTAAGTCGTCGTCTCTGTCTACGCAGAGGACTAAAGTGCGTTCTGGCGCTGAGGTTTCTTTCTTTGCCAAGGCAGGTCTGCCAATGCGTGCTTGCGGTTCGCTGGCATTTTAACGTTATGAATCTGTGTTCTTTAATGTTGCGTTGCGCCTTCCTCTTTGGAGAGCAGCTTAAACTCGTCCAGCGTCAGTTTTTCACTGCGCTTCATTTTTTCCCGAGCTCTTGCAGTGGCTTGGTCTTTCAGGGCCTGTCCTTTTTGGGCGTACTGCTGTTTCTCCTTGTTAGCCATTTCTTCCTTCCGTGACTTGATTTGTCGTTGGATTTCAATGTACTTCTCATGGCTTTTGTTAGCCTTCTGTCGAAGCTCCAGGTACATTTGGTGAGCCTCGTCTGCGCTCTGTCTCAGCGGCTTGATTCTGTTTACCGTATCCATAAGATGCGTATGGGCCTCTTGACTTTGGTTTGCGAGCTGGGAGAGTTCGTCGTGTTTAAGCTTGGCCTGAGTTCCAAACGCTTTAGCTTCGGTTTGCGCCTCAACTAGCTTGTCTTTCAATCTTAGAAATCGCTTATGAGACGTCTTTTGGGTCTCAAGCGCTCTGACCTGTTCAACAAGCTCCTTTTCTTCTTGAATGGGAAGGGACGAGGTTTGAATTTTCCAATCGATGTCTTGTATCCTCTCTTCCAGATCCTGAAACCTGCTTGCCGATTTTCGTTCGGCAATAGGTTTCATCTTTTCCATGAGCTTCGCTGCTTGTTCGTGTTTTTCTTGTCGTTGGGTTTTGGCCTTCTCTCGTGCCGCCTTCAAGATCTGCACTTGGAGGTTGATTTCGTCTCTTTTTTCTTTGATTCTCTTGGCTTCGGTCTGCAGTTGCTTGATTTGCTGATTGTTCTGGTTTCTCTTCTCTACCCACTTCTTTGCCTCTTGGTTTAGCTGGTCTCGCTCTTGTCTCAGTTGGGCGAGTTGTTGGTTAAGCTCCTCCATTTTTTGTTCAAGTGGAGTTGGCAATGCTGTCTTTTCCTTCTTGGCTTCTGCCAGTTCCGCCTATCGAGACCATTTCATTTGTTAATCGGCTTGCGACGGTTTTCTATTCGAGGATGATTCGTGCATCGACGGTTTTGGCTCCTTTTTCATAAACCATCACTGGGTTGAGGTCGAGTTCCTTTATTTCTTGGTGATCCATCACAAGTTTTGATGTGTTAATCAGGATTTTCACTATCGCGTCGATGTCTGCTGGTGGTTGCCCCCGATAGCCCTTGAGAATCGGGTAACCTTTGACTTCTGTTATCATTTCCCGTGCATCCACCTCAGTGATGGGTGCAATCCGGAATGTTACGTCCTTTAAGACCTCAACGAAGATTCCGCCTAGCCCAAACATCAAGGCGGGTCCAAACTGCGGGTCTTTAGTGGATCCTACGATTACCTCAGTTGAGGGGGTCACCATCTCCTGTACGATCACGCCGACAATTTTGGCATCGGGTTTGTGGCGTCTCACGTTTTCAAGGATTTTTCTGTAGGCGACTTTGACCTTAGTGGCGCTCTTGAGGTCGAGCATGACTCCGCCTACGTCCCATTTATGGAGAACGTCGGGTGAAACGATTTTCAGGGCTACTGGGTAGCCGATTTGGCTGGCGAATCTGTCTGCTTCGTCTTGGGTGTGCGCGACTTTGAAACGTGTTACAGGTATGCCGTAATCCATGCACACGATCTTGGCTTCGGGTTCAAGTAAGTATTTTCGATTTTCTTTTCGGGCTTGATCGAACATTTCCATGGATGTATTCATGCTGGACATGGCAACCCCTCGGAAGCTTATCGAGGTTGATAACTCTGCGTGACTACATTTTAAATCATGTGGTTACATGAGCGAATTGCGTCTTTGTTGCTGCTAGGAAGAAGAAGGGTATCATCCCTTAGACTCGTCTTCTTGATCTGGGTTAGCGTCGTTGACTGAGCTTATGGTGGCGACGACAAGCTGGCTGAATCACTATTCTTCCGATGAAGGGCATTAAGCCGTTTGTGCTTGGCTATGCTCTCCTGACTAGTGTTATAGACTTTGTTGGGCATGTGCTTAGGCATAAGCCGCAGCCGAAGCATTTAGCTGGGTTGAAAACAAGCGTGTTGTTGGAGTCTAGTTGTCTCGCTCTGAATTGGCAGCGTTCGACGCATGTGCCGCAGTTGTTGCATGTGTCGCGGTCTTGTTGGGCTGTATACTGTGAAGCTACGACAGCGTCAGGCATGCCAAATCTGACAAGGGCGCTTAGTGAATGGCAACAGCATGAGCAGCAGCTGCAAATGACTTCAGGTTTGTCTTTCCCATTGAACGTGAAAGCCATGTGTACGAGACCAGCGCGGTGTGAACGCTGAAGAACGACAAGCGCCTGAGCTAATGAGATTCTTCGGGCGCCACGCTTCATCGAATCGCGTGCTTCACCGTCAAGGCTAATGCAGACATCAATCGGCGCATCGCATTTGTGCCATTTTGTGCGGCAACCACAGTCTTCAAGCGCTATGATTTCCGCATCTCTCAGAAGTGTCTCTACAGACGATAGATCAAGAATCGTTTGTTGACCATGAATCGTTATGCAGACTGGAACCGTGACTGCAGTCATTTTCTCAACGTATTCTCTTTGCAGCTCTTCGCGTGTCCAGTCGTTTTCTTTTTCTCCCACAAACGTGAACTCCAAAATGGTTTAGAGTCTCCGAAAAAGTCAGCTTAGATATTTAAGTTGATAGGACTGATGGGACGGCCTTCGCCTTCCCAAAGGAGCCAGAATGCTCAGGATCAGTCGAGCTTAAGAAAGATATTTTGAAGGAGGTCGTTGGTCGGGCGGGCAGGATTTGAACCTGCGACACACCGGTTTCTGCGAAGCCCGGTGCCTATTTTGTGTGCTTGATAGGCTGGGTGACCCTACTACCGTGGTGGTAGAGGTCTACAGCGTCTTCGTCACCATGGAGATGGTGGCTCGGAAGCTCTACCAAGCTGAGCTACCGCCCGCTTATCCGACCGAATGTTAACAGTCAAAGATGTTGATTTATTCTTTTCTGTCGTTAAACGATGTACGTTTGCGGTGCGCAGCCTCTCTTTGCAGTTTCAATTGGGCTTGCGTAGTACGTCAGGACCTACCCCTATGGATTTCAATGATGTATGATGGAGAAATCCGAGAAGTTGGCAACTGTTCCATGCTTATTGCCTTTGGATGTTGTTGGCCAAGGGTTGAATTGTCACTTAAGAAGTGAACGCGCCGCCAAGCTCAGTTCTGTGGGATGTAGCGATAGAACAATGCGAGGGTTCTTACATTCCTGTAATGAAAGAGCCTGTGGAGTGTGAGCAGGGATAGGTTATCTTTTCGGTTGAATCTCTTGTTCATGCTGCTTAGAAGCTGGCTATTCCTGCCAGTAGTACATAAGCCCAGATCACGGTTACTCCAATGAGCCCGTATTTTTTCGCAGTTTTTTGCATGCTGATTACATTTTTCGGTGACGGGTTCTTTAACACATCTACATAACGCATGATAATTGGCACGGTCAGGGGGAAGATTACAGGAAACAGGAACAAATGCCTGTAGGGGAGTAAGCCAAAAGCTGAGCAGATGAAGGGCGAGAGCCCAGCCATCATAAACATGAGTCCAGCGACAATCACACCCTTATTCCTTCCATACCTAACAACAAAGGTCTGAACACCAGTTTTAAGGTCTGCTTCATAGTCTCCAACGGCTTGGATAACATGGCCACCGCACTGAATAAGCACTAGCGGCACGGCACCCAACACAATTGATGGAACGTTGAAGATTAGCTTGTCAGTTGACAACAACCCCATTAAGAATGGCAGAAAGCCAGCGCCCACACCTGAGATCACGAAGTCCGCAACTGGCACGCTTTTCAGTCTGAATGGAGGAGTGGAATAAGCGGTCCACAGTCCTAAGTAAACAACAAACAACGGGAGAACATGAACGTTGGCTATGAACGCCAAAACCAGGCTTGAGATGACCAGTAAGAAAGAGAAGATTAGGGTCCTCCTCGGCGTTATTCGGCCAGAGGCAACAGGTAGATTTGACTTAACCTCGTTCTCTCGATCCGCCTCACGGTCAAAGTATTGATTCAAGACGAAGACGCTGGCCGTAGCCAGCGAGAAGGCAAAGAGAACCATAACAGTACGCTCAAAAGGAGACACACCAAAGAGAACACTCCCAAGACCAAAATTGAAAACCCATCCAAGCCAACTCCCAACCCTTGCAGCCTCAAAGTACTGAAACATTTTATGCCTTCCAGAACGAGATTAGAATAACCAGATTTAAGAGTTTTGACCATTTGCCTAGGCATTTCTAGTTATCGCGCATTTTGTAGTTTTCTTAGGATGAAAAGGGTTAATCGCCTTGAGCGCGCGCTCCAATCCTAAGAAACCCCGAGCAACGAAGTGTTAGGCAGTTAGCTTCGCCTCATTTTCATACTCTTCGAGTCCTAATGCTGATCTCGGCGCGCTAACAAAAAAAGAGGAAGGGCTGAGGATGCCACCAACCTCATTTGAAGTATGCGTTTCGTCTTGCTCTGATTGAAATGCGGAAAACGCTTAAATGAGAACGTGAAAGCGAAATAGTGAGGGCCCGTAGCTCAGCACGGTTAGAGCGACAGGCTCATAACCTGTTGGTCCCCGGTTCAAATCCGGGCGGGCCCATCACTTGTGAAAGGCATTGATTCTTCTTGAAAAGAGCGTGTCAGCCGGTTTCCATGCAATGAATGAAGCAACCCGTAGTGTGAAAGCGTTGTTCTTTGATTTAGATGGAACGCTAATCGACATTGATCGGAGAGAAGTCGAAGTCATTCATGACACCGTGACTCACTTTGGTCTGAAGGTTTCCAAGGCAAAGGTGAAGGAACTGTGTTTTCTGACGCCGTCTTACATGGATGTTTTCAAAGAGCTCGGTTTTGAACTTACGGGAGATGCGATCGAATACTGGACGGCGGCGTTCGTCAATGGATACCGCTTCACCGTAGTTAGAAGAGGAGTAGAGCCAACATTGAAGGTTTTGTCCAAGGAGTATAGGCTCGCCTGCGTTACTTCCAGAGAAACCTGCAGAGAGGTGATTCAAGAATTGAGTTGTCTAGGTCTCGACCGATTGTTCAATCATGTCGTTGCTCGAGACATGGCGGCTAAGCATTTGGGCGTGTCTTCGCTTCCGTTCTTCCCCTTTCATGAGCAAAGGAGAAAGCTTTACGAGTGCGCCTTGGCTATAGCCGAGTGCCGTCCGAATTGCGTTGCTGCAATAGGAGACATGGGAAGAGAACTGAAACCCGCAAAGGAACTTGGCATGATAGCAGTAGGCCTTGTCACGAACAAAGCAAGATTGAAGGAATTGCGGGAATCCTCAGACTTCCTTATTCCGAGCATAGACAAACTTAACAGCGTCCTTGCTGAGCTGAACAAGAGCTGCCTGCATTAGTTCGCCTTTAGCTATAGGTTAAATATCTGCTCCTCGGAGTTGCTCTGGTGGATTAATATGAGCTTGGCGATAGAGACCGTTGGTTTGACCAAGCGATACGGTCGCTTAACCGCGGTTGACAAGCTTGATCTTCGTGTAAGCGCTAGCACTATTCACGGATTCCTAGGACCAAACGGTGCTGGAAAAACCACAACCATCAAGATACTGGTTGGATTGTTAAGACCCGACGGCGGGACAGTGACGGTTCTAGGTCAAGAACTTGGGTGGGACAAGCCAGAAGTTAGGTTGAGAATAGGCTACATGCCTGAACTGCCAAAGCTTCCTAAGCACCTGAAGGGAACGGAACTCTTAGACGTCTATGGAAGAATGTGCGGTATGACTAAAGAAGAGCGCAAGAAACAGATACCGGAGCTTCTCAACACGGTTGGCTTGAGCGAACGAGGGAGCGATCTCATCGGCAAGTACAGCAAGGGTATGCAGCAGCGCTTGGGCATGGCACAGGCTCTGTTGAACAAGCCCAAACTAGTCATCCTAGATGAGCCGAGCATTGGCCTAGACCCTGTTGGAATGGTTGAGGTTCGGGAGACAATGAAGGAAATCTTAAAGGAAGGCGTCACTGTCTTTCTTTCGTCACATCTCTTGCACGAGGTTGAAGAGGTTTGCACCCATGCTACAATAATCAACAAGGGAGTTGCGTTAGCTTCAGGCACACTTAGGGAGATATCGGCAAGAGTCAGTGGACCTGTGACCATAGAGGCTGAAGTTGACAAGATTTCAAAAGCTGTTATTGAAAAAGTGAAAGAACTACCTTTCGTAACAGATGTTTCCGAGGACGGAAAGAAACTCTTGGTCAAGTTGAAAACTCGTGAAGACGTCAGATCTCAAGTCTCTCAGGCAATTACAGCTGGAGGAGGCATCATCATATCCATGAACTTAACAGGAGAAAGCCTAGAGGACGCATTTATGGATCTTCTTGCCCAGCGCAAAGAGGGAAGGTCATAAAATGAGTGTAAACCAGACGAGTTGGACAGCGAAGTTTCTTGCAGTGGTCAGGTACGAGATACTCTGGAACATCCGAAAGAAAAAGTTCCTTGGAATGCTTGTTGTGGCGTTCGCTCTCACGACCTTATCGTTGGCTGGAGGCCACATCGCACAAGCCTTTGGTGGCCCACCCGTTAAACCGACCCCGGATTTTGTGATAAAATCTAATGTAGGTTTGGGCGGGTTTGGATTTTTCTTGTTTGCCATAGTAACTGCAATGAATACTGTTTCAGCAGAGTTTGAAAGTGGAACCATTGTTCCCTTGCTAGCTAAACCATTATCAAGGACCACCGTGTTTTTTGGCAAACTGTTTGCGGCCTTCCTAACGCTTCTGGCAACGTACGGTTTCCTGATGGTCTACATGACTATAGGCGGCTTTGTCGTGTATGGACCTCAAAACAACCTGCATCTTGTTCCGCTTTCTCTCTTCGGAGCCCTCTTCAGCACTCTTGTATGGATATCAATCGTTCTATTGTTAGGAACAGTCTCTAAGAGTTCATTAATCGCTGCTCTCGGAGCTTTGGGCATCTGGCTGGGAACAACCATAATTGGCTCAATACTTGGAGCGCTTGCTGGCCAAGGATGGATTCTCACCTACATTCTTGGCACTGGCAGCTCAGGATACGCTAATGGAGGTCTATCGCCACTTGGTCCAACAGGCAATGGCGTTTCGACGGGCACGGACAGCATAGGTCCAAACCTCATAAATTACATTTTACATCCTTCATGGGAGGTTACCTATTACAAGATAAACCTAGGAGGAACAACGCCTGGGCAGATTCTATGGGAAAGGCTTTACTCGGAACCTTTGTCCACAATCATTTTGACATCCATTGCTGTAGCATTAATCTACTTCATCGTCTTTGTTGGAATCTCATGGTACGCTTTTAGGCGTGCCCAAATAACTGAGTAAAGCGGAGTAGACAGCGCGCAATCCAGCTGCACAGTTCAATGGAAGACCCTTTAAACAACAAGGTCATAAGGCGCCTTGGTAAGCCTTTCGGCTCCTTCCTTTTTCACAAGCACAGTGTCTTCAACTCGGACTCCACCATAACCCACGATGTAAACTCCAGGCTCATCTGTGACCACGTTCCCAGTTCTAAGAATGTCTTTGCTTGCTGAATTCAGGGTGGGCGGCTCGTGCACAGCTAACCCTACACCATGGCCCAAACCATGAACGAAGTTCTCGCCGAATCCATGCTTTCCTATGAGCGATCTGGCTGCCGCGTCAACCTGTCTGGCTTTGACACCATCTCGAATCTCTTGAAAGGCCTTCTCATGCGCTTCTTTGACGATTTCATACATTTTCCTCTGTTTGAGCGTAGGCTTACCGATCAGAAACGTGCGCGTCAAGTCAGCGGCATAATGCTGGTAGCGGGCTCCTACATCAAACTGTATCAATTCGCCTCTTCCGATCTTCCTACCCGTACATCCACCATGCGAGAAGGCCGAATGTAACCCCGAAGCCACTATCGTTTCAAAGGCTGTGCCTTCCGAGCCCAGCTTGCGCATAGCATATTCCACTTCAGCAGCCACTTCGAATTCTCGCATTCCAGGCTTGAGCACTTCTGCCGCTGTTTGGGCAGCCACGTCGGTTAACTCTGACGCCTTCCTGATGCAAGCTATCTCCGATGCATCTTTCACTTTGCGCAGGTCCCAGACCAGTTGACTAGCGCTCGTGAGCTTTATTCTCTTTAGCGCTTTTCTGAGTTTGTCGTGTACCGAGACTTCAAGAGAGTCGAAGCCTATGTTCCCCAGTTTGAGTCTCTTGGCCATAGTAGTCAGTCGTTTGTCTGCGTCTTCGCCTCGTTGCAGAAGTTCCGTAGCGCAGTTTTTCGCTATCTTTCTAGCTGCCTCGTAGTTGACGCTGTAAACGTAGAGCACGCCTTCTCCATCGGCAGGGACTAGAAGGCGATAACCGCCGAGGAAACCTGTGAAATATAGAATGCTGATCTCGTCTGCAACCAAGTATCCATCTAGCTTGTTTTTCTCAAGGGACTTCTGCAGAAGTTGAACGCGATTCGCCAAAGTAACCCATTCCACCTTCCAGAGCGATTTGGGTCTATCAAACTATAACTTTTGCCATATTGCCGCCTTCGGTTCTTGGTGGTCAGCCGCCGCTCATCAACGACATCAAGATAATATTGTCGCCTTCCTTCAATCGAGTGTTCACTCCATGTAGTTGCCCCATTAGTATTCCATTTACTGTGACTACGAAGCCCATTTTTACGTCATGGAGCCCCGGTTCATAGAACTCCTTCTTGAATGGTTTTCCATACAGAATGACGATTTTGTCGAGAAGGTTAGATAGTGAGGCGTATTTGTGGAGTTCGAACTCATCTTCGCTTTTCTTGATGAGGTTTTTTATGAACCCTAGATACTGCACCTTGACTTTCATGTGCCGGACGCCTCATGCCTGATGAATAGTATTGTTCGTAGAAAACTTAAATTCTCTATGACTGCAGTCATAGAAAACACACCTTTTGAGGTTGTTTGCTGTGTTCATTGCTACCACTCTTCGTCTGGTTCGCCTAGTAAACCTAATGTCTCTTCGTCTTCTTGTTCTAGTTGTTCGTCTAAGTCTTCGTCTGGTTCTGGTTCGCTAGGCTCTGTCTGCTCTGTTGTCTTAGGCTCTGTTTGTGGCTTAGGCTCTTTTCGTGTCTTTAGCCATGCTCTGAGTATTGCTCTTATTCCTCTAGGCTTTTGCTCTGTTTGTGGTCTCTGAGGCTCTGCATATTTGTAAGGAAAGCCTTTAGGCTCAAACTTAGGAAAACGTATTATTTCGTCTGTGTACGTGTAGAGGAAAGAGCCTTTTTCTAGCGTTATCATTTCGTCTCTGTGTTTGCTGTGTCTTAGAAGTCTGTGAATCTTTAGCTCATAATCGTCTAAGGATACAGAGCCTATTAGAAGTCTAGTTCTACCTCTGATTTTCGTGTTTAGGTCTTGTAGCCTCTGAGAGCACAGCACAAAATGCAAATCTAGGTTTCTAGCCACACTAAAGATTTTTCCAAGTCTGTTAAAGAGAGCCTTCGATATGGTGCTACTGTCGAAGACGTTTTGAGATTCCTCTATTGAGAAGATTATGCGCACCCTTTTGTGATAGTTTTTGTATCGTCTGAGGTATGCACGCCTATAGAAATACTGCACTATTGAGTAGATAAAGAAGGCTTGTCGCTCTATGTCTTGTATCTCGCTAGTGAAAATTAAGTGCTTATTGTTCTCTAGTGCGCTCTCTATCTCTGAGCCTCTTTTGACTGCATAAGTTCTTTCGTGTCTAAGGAAATAGTCTTCTACGTCTATAGTGTGTCCATTCTCTACTACGTCTTCGTCTCTGATAATCATAAAAGGCATTTCTGAGAACTCTAGAGACCATTTAGGGAAATCTTCGAAGATTATGAGCCTAGTGTCTGGTAAGGCTCTGAACTGCTCTGCTAGAACCATGAGAGCGTTAGTCTTGCCTATGCCTTTATTCGCTATTAGTAGCATATCGCCAAAACTGAGCACGTCTTCGATTAGCGTTTTGAGTTGTTCGTTATCTTGTTGCACTTTTGCCATGTTAGAAACCTCTTCGAAGGTCTGAACCACTAGAACGCTTTAGACATTCTAAATATCGACTGCAGTTAGAACAACTGTCTCTAAGTGAGCCAAAACAGTCGTTTGGCTCTGCTCTGTATTTGTTGCTTGACTGTGTGGTGAGAGTGTCTCTTATCCACTCTACTTTTTCCATATTGAACCCTAAAGGACCACGTGAAAAAAGACGAATTTAAGGGTTCTTTTGACTTGTAGAGCACAACAAACAGAAAAGAAGGCTAAATTAAGCCTCTTTCAGACAGAAAACACTAGAAAGCCTTAGAAAACGCACATAAGCAGACCTTTTCAGAGAGAAATTATGTTAGAGTGTCTAGAACTTTAAGAGGTTAGCCACAGTTTGGGTTCAATATGGAATTTCTAGAGTGGTTTAGGCTCTAAAAATTCTCTGTGGCTAACCTCACACTAGATAAGAGCCTCTAGCGAACCTTTAAGCGTTCTTGATTCGTGCTCTACAT
>Ga0315296_10003173_pt1 | contig 13820 bp, 8 predicted proteins | sample YL17G14_18_MG_FD_203921 | JGI IMG/M metagenome (GOLD analysis project Ga0315296, IMG submission 203921) | Sediment microbial communities from Yellowstone Lake, YNP, Wyoming, USA - YL17G14_18 | ecosystem: Environmental > Aquatic > Freshwater > Lake > Sediment | place: USA: Wyoming | collected... | reverse complement strand
ATCTGTAGAGCTCCTCGTCCCTCGAGGATAGTTCATCCAGCGTCTTCGCCGCGTCCTCCGGCTTCCTTCAGATCGTGAGGGCTAAGCACAAGATAACGGGCCTCACCTACCTCGGCACGAACTGGGTCACCGCCACGGAGGTAGCCGGCAACGTGGACATGGTCTTCAGCCGAGGCTTCTACAACGGCACCGGCGGCACCGTAAACATCAATGAAGTAGGGGCCGCTATCCAGAGCCTCATCTGGCACTCATACGGGGACACAGTCTACTTCCTTATTCTCCGAGACGTTCTCGCCGGGACCATATCCGTAGACCCGGGAGACACAGCCACCGTCCAGTACACGCTGAGGACGAACGTCGCGGTTTAGCTGGTAGGTCCGATGAGGCAGGCGTGGTTTTAGTCAGGTACGCGATCTCTTTGAAGAGAGAAGTTTAGCCCGGTTTCTACGCATTTCACCTCAAGCGTTGCGCGCGCGCCGATTTGAGTACGAGGTACGTTCTCTCGGATCCCCCGATATATAGTATATGGCGTCAGGGAATTTGTTAGGTTCCAAAGAAAGTGTTTTGCGCATGCAAAATATCTCGAAATCATTCCACAATGGCTTTTACAAGGGCATCTCGAGCATCCGAATAAAACTTAATGTCGATTTTTGTCGCCATTTCATCGGGTAAATCGAAAAGCTGGCGACGGCAAGATATGGGCATAAGTAATGCAGTTGCACCTTTTTCTACAGATATCTCAGCAATTGTCACTGGATTAAAAAGAGGTTCAATGGAACCACCTAACGCGATTTCTCCAACAACAATTAGGCCACCACGAACATTCTTTTTTAATAGAGAAGTACAAAAACCAATTAATGCGGCCATACCAAGTTTTGCTCCAGATTTAGAAATATCAAATGCTCTCAACTGGACAGTAAATTCATGGTTTCTTGGATCTTTGTCGCCTACTAGTTGCATAGATCGCGCGTAGAGATTCTGTTCTGCGTAGTTAATGCTCTCACGGAAGGCTGGTGGTGTGGGTTTGTTGAGAATTTTTACGCCTGACCCTGGGCCTTCGTTTACTTCTATGCGGTATAAACCAGGATGTTCATCTAGCCCTCCAGGACTGATAGTCCAGACCTGCCCAGGTTCTAAAGGATCTCCACCGATACTATTTTCACTCTGCAATTCGGGGGTCGATACGAACTTTTCAACACCATCGACCCCCAGGATATAGCTGAAGTGAGTGTTCCTGAATTCTGCAGCGCCGATCCTTTTTTGTTGTTCTTTAACCCGGCGTCTAGCCTCCATAGCGATACGAACAGCCCACTCGAGTTCTTCATCGGATACGTTAGCGTTACTTGCAGGATAAAGGAGTTTTAATAACCCACTAACAGTTTTATTGACTGCGTTTGTGTCTCTACCACTGAGCGCTCCACCGTAGAACACTCTATTTTGGAGCACGGCAACTCGGCTTTGATTGCGAAGCTGGCTCCAACATTCTGAGAGGAAATCGCTGACGAGACCAAAGTGATCAGTTAGCAATTCTTTACTAATCTTTGGTACATCCCAGCCAGGCAGATAAGCATGAATACGATCCATAAAGGCAGTATCGTTTCTCATTTCTGCAGGCATAGGACCAAAGAGGTGCCCGATGCGTTGCTGATTTTCAACGTCTACTTCAAAGTTACCTAATAGTACCAGGCTTCCATCAGCGCGAATACTTTCTTTTCCTCGACTGAATTCGCCTGATTCCATATATCCTTTCATGATACTGACGCCATCTTTTTGATCGAATGAGATACCTGATATCTCATCAAAGCAGACTACATCATACTGGCATACGAGCCCTCGTTGACCGGTAGAGTTATTCACAAACATTTTTGCGACAGTAGCTTTACCACCTGAGATTAGATGGGCGTATGGAGAAACTTGTTGGTAGAGATGGCTTTTTCCAGTGCCACGAGGCCCCAATTCTACGAGGTTATAATTTCTTTCTACGAAGGGAACCATCCTAAGGAGTAATGAATTCTTCGCTTTCTCAGAAAGAGTTGCTGGCTCAATTCCTATACTGCGAAATAGAAATGACTGCCATTCTTCGGTTGCGAAGTTCTTTCTAGCTTCAGCCAGTATATCTAGGATATCATGTTTAGAAAGTTGAATCTCTCGAAGGCTTCCCACTCCAAAAGGTCTTCCCCTATTTTCTCGGGCTATCGCTGCATCATAGGATAATGAAATCTCAGCATAGAACCCTCCAGTCAGCATCCGTTCGTGTTTCATCACCATTTCATCGGTAATTCGAACATCTGTTAATTGTAGACTATTCAGAGTTGCCACGTACGAATCTGTTTTAGCGTCCAACCGAGCTGTGATTAAATCGATAATTTTCACTTCACCGAATTCCCTGGCTCTCGACTTGAAAAGCTCCTCTTCTCCGGCTTTAACGGTTCTAGATTCTAATTGACGCTGAACGATTTCCAGACCTTCTTCAATTTCCTTTTGATCTATGCTTGCGCAGTAGCGTCCCAGAAGGAATTCAACAACATAGGTTGGGACAGGAAATTGTTGGCTGAATGTTCTTACAAGATCTTTACGGACTAAATACCCATTTAGAGAGGAGGCAGCTAGTTGATCTATATGATCAAGTTCAGTCATTTCATTTCTCCACCGATAATTGTAGCGATCTGAGTCACGAGCTCGCCTTTCTGGTTTACAAGCACTACGGTAGCAGTAGCTCCTTCTAAATCCTCGTTTTCGACTATAACTGAGGTGGTTCCACTATTTTTTAAATCTTTTAAAGCAATTATTACGCTGGATGAGGGGTCTCCTGGTTGAGTGCGTATGTCAAGAGCTAGGGCTTCAAATACCCCATCTACAGCGATGGTGCATCGCAATCCTTTCCAGACTACTTCTGTTATTTCTGGTGCAAGTTTAGATGAACGAGGTGCAGATGAAACAATGAGCTCAAGAGTTAAACACTCTTGAAGGCTTAGACCACCGTGATCATATTCCACACCATTACGGAAACAACTGATTCCATTAGCAAGCGCAAACTGCTGGTTTGGGTTCCAGTACCAGGGGAAGAGACATTCGTCTGTCGAGGCACCGGGTTTGACAACAGCACAGCGACCCCATTTAGTTTCGATTTGTGCACGCGGAAGTTCGCTTTTCGGCAGATTTCCGGGTAGCAGAAGCCATCCATGATCAGTAACGATACGAACTATCTTCCACTCTTTCAGAAGTTGCATTACTTTATCTCTAACATCTTTGAGGATGCTATCTAGATGCTTGGCTAGCTCCCAGCCACGTTCATGACCTTCATGATCAATGTCTCCAAACTCACACCAAGCATTACTATTGACGGTGCTTTTCGAAGTAGACTCTAGGATTTCCCATCCAGCATCTCTTAACAACTTTTTTAGTTGAAACCCGCCTTTCAGAGATTGACCTGTTTCGGCAACGCTGGGTTCAAAGTCAATATTTGCGTCGGTACCAAATAGTTGATCATGCACCGGTGTCACTGCGGGTTTTCCAGTTGCCGTAACACTAGGAAGTGCCGCCCAAGCCAGTTTTTCTTCAATTTGACATCCCTGTTCTTCTAACATTGTCACAAGTCTTTTTGCCGTATCAAACCGAAGGCCATCCACGAATAGAATACATTCTCTTTTTTGGTAATTGGGTGTTTTATGGCTTGATACATCACCACCTGGATATCCCACTGAAGCTACAATGTTTTGTAGGTATCTGGCTGCTTCTTCAACCCAGGGTTTGTAGACTGCATTAATTGCGGCTGTTATTGCTTCTAGATCCTCTGGCTCTTCGATGCAAGAAAGTGCTTGTATCACCGCGTAATCAGCTTGCCAACCTATATTCTGATATCTAGATTCTAGGTCATTGACGTTGCCCGTAGCCAAGGTTTTGGTAGTACTATGTGAAAGAATTGAAAGATGCTCTAACGCTTGTGCTAATGAAGCTTCACCCAACTCGGCCCATACATTTTTTCTTCGTAATCCGTGATCTCTTTCATATTCTAGAATCTTTTCTCTTGCTTTATGTGGTGGCATATCATCGAGAGCTTTTAGTTGTTTGCGGAGGTTGTTCTCCTGTGCCTCATTCCACTGTGGCCATCCCTCACAGTCGCTTTGATTTGGGCTCCACCAAGTCATACTTGTCGGAGGTTTACAACTCCGAATACGCTTGGGAATATTCGGATAATTTTTCGGAGCTTCACGGAATCTCTCCCAGACCGTGGACCAGGGCGCATCATGTGAAGCGAGCTTCGTGACTCCATTAATAATGCCGTCCTTATCTGGATCGAATGCTAAATTCGATTTACATATCTCAACAAAAGCTTGCCATTCATTTTCGCCGAGACTTGACTTGTAGGTTTCTCCCTGATCAAGCCATTTGAGGAGTAGACGTGTATAGTCACGAGCCAGTAAATTGTTAAAGTAATCCTTATCGAGTTTTTTACCTCTGAGAGAGTCTGTTTCTATGTAGAGCAGAGGTTCAAGAGCCCGGAGCATAGCATTCTTGGACTCAGCATCCTGGGCTATATCTAACTTCAAACCACCCTGATCCGATTTTAGGAAAGCAAATACGGTCCAATCTTTAGTATTAGCTTGTGACCAAATCACCCCACGGTATTGCAGTTCCGCTAAGGGTTTTAGGTGGTTTGGACAGTTCTCTACGGCTCGTAGGTCCTGGCGACTGACACCGGGTAAATATATTATGGGTTTGTTGTCGCTCGTTAGTTGTACTTCATTTGTTTTTTTTGCTATCACGCAACGCAACCAAATCGCTGGTCCAGTTCGTTTTTCTGGATTATAGTTGCCGAGGATGAGGAGCTCTGGGAGTTCGTTAAGTAGAGTTTGTATTACTCCTTCCCATTGATGATCGCTGTCTGGCCAGAGGATGCAAGCTGGGGCCTCTTGGATATCTGGGTTATAACTGTAACCCGTTTCCCGGATTTTTTTGATGAGTTGTTCGATGATTTTCATAATTCATCCTCTTTAAAGTGGGAAGTTAATTCGTTTATCTAATCACAATCGGCCCTTTTCTCAGGGTCGCCTTGAGTTGTTCTTTCACCTCTTTAATCCATGTATCGATGTCTTCATCTGTCTTGAGTGTTCGACGTGGAATATCTACAGGCTGTATTTTTGGTTCTAACATTTTGGCAGCAAGTTCCCGAGCACGGGTAAAACGTGTTGTAAGTGCGTCGATTCGATCATTCCATTCACGAAGAGGGTGCTGCTTGAGTTCTTTGATTAGTTCTTCACGGGTTCCTACTGAAAGTTCATGTAATGGTGTGATTCCACATTTTATCTGAATGTCATTACGTGTATCTTCAGTCAGTTGTTGCCACGACGCATCGGTTTCTAGTAGCTGTGTTTGTCGTTCAAGTTCTGTTAAATAGCGTTCATTATATTCCGCGAGCTCTTTTCGAAGTGCATTTTCCAACGACTTTACAAGGGGTAGAACCGGATCTGGTTCAGATAGTAACATTCGTTGATTTTCAATTGTTTTTACTTGTTGTCCAATTTCTTGTGCTATTTTCATTTCACTGGCATGTTGAAGGAGTTCCAGAAGGGTCATCCAAGAAGGTATTCTATCTTGGATCTGCTGAGCTAGCATACACCAATCATCATACTCCTTTCCTATTTTTTCTTGAAGATTATAGATAGCTAGAAGTTGCTCATTACCAGTAAGAAGTCTTAACTCTTCCAGCGATGAAGTGTTTGGCTTGATCGGTTTAGGGGCATCACCTCCAGCTTTCTCAGCTATTTCCTGCAGTTTCTGAAGGAATTGAGGTACGTTCGCCAGTTCTTCATTAGGTCTGGTTTGAACTCCGATTTTAAGAAAAAGCCTTCGAATCTGGATACGTTGCTCGGTAGTCACAGTTGTTGATTCGACTTTAAATATAGTTTTGCCAATAGCTTTCCTTTCTAATTCATTTGGATCGACTACTTTGCCACGTTCATCCTGAGCTAAAACAAGACCGGCAATAAGAAGCGCTTGAATGCCGCCATCTACCGCATCTCTCGACCAACCGAAGGGTGCTTCCTCGAAATGGGTGCGTATCTCCACTCCTTTTTTCCCACCTGCAATGAATCCCAGGATGGATTTACAAACTTGGTTATTTGCCGGATCACCCGCATAGCTCACTGCTTTAAGAGCATCTGGTGAACCCTTTTTTGCCTGATCGTAGACCTTCTCCCACCCAATATTATCTGCAACATCGAATTCTGGGTAAAGACGTTGGAGAGAGTATTTCGCGGCCTCAGTCAATCTATCCTGCAGACTGCTATCTATGATTTCGTTTCCTCCTCCCTGATAAACATGGGCCTCAGAGAAGGCTTCAAGGAGTAACTCCTGAATTTTCATATTAGCAGTTTGGCAAATTGTGTCCATAGCGGCACGGGCCTCAATGCCTTCAGGAGTGCTTGGGAGGCCACGCTTCTCTAATGTTGCATTAGATGCTTTATACTCGATAATATTGCGGCGTAGCTCATCTGCTGATTTTTTAGGTATAATAACGAAGATAGTTGGCGATTCATTTCTGGCTTGACGGGCATCCGCACGAATAGATGATTCTTCGATACCCCAACCGTTCCGAACCCATAAATATACATTCTTATCGTGGTCGGAAGGTAGTTGGGAATTGAACAATACTGAAATTTCACGTTTTACCTTTGATTTACCTTGAACTATGGAGAGTCTCCTCATCAGTGTATTGAACTGACGTTGGATACGTTCATCGCGCTCGGCTTCAATACGGTGCGGTTCATTTGCTAAGATACTGCGTTGACTTAGGAACTCATCGGTCCAAGCCGCGCTCTCCTTGGTTTGAATGCGGTATTCATCACCGACCCGCATTAGGAGTTCACATTTGCCTAAAAGTTCTGGTAGCTTACTTCGTAATGAGCTACTTCCCTGAAATAGATCTTCTACCATCAAGTCAGCAAGTGTATCAACAGTTGCTTTGATACCTATCTCGTTGTTGCTGGCCGATAGTTTATTGATTAGGAATACTAAACCGCAGGCACGTGCCATGAAGCGTTCATCTTCTGTGCCATTTATCCAGCTCATTGTTTTTTCATGGACTTTACGAGGTAGGATTCGTGATTGAAGTAGTTTATCTGCGGAGTCGAAATATAGATAGTCTGCTGGGATTACATGTCCTAGTGGTTCAGATAGGTTTGTTTGAATTGCTTTGTGTACCATACTTAGTTGGTTACGTAGTTGACTATCTGTGCCGGTCGGATCTAGAACACGGAGGGTGTTCTCCCAAAAACGGCGTCGTACAGGTAGAAGAGGATAATCCTGAGCGAAGTATGAGATATCGTCTTGTCTATGGCTAATTGTGGTGCCTGAGAGATGTCGTGAGATTTCTCCTAAGTTAGTCTGCATAGCCTCCATGATTGGTGAAATGGCGTTGGGTTTCTTCGCCAGGATGATTTGTCGAATAACTGCATCTACATCTGTGTCTGATAATTCGACGCGAATAGTGAATCTACCTTCAAGTTTTTTGAGGTTTGCTGTTCCCGTGACTGCGGTTTGCCCTGTACCTATGAAGAGGAGTCTACCACCGATGTTCTTGCAGCATGTCTCGACTACCTCCTGGATGTCCATTGACCGTTGACTGTCTTCTCCGATGAACTGTTGGACTTCGTCGAGAGCTATTAGTGTCAGAGGGAATTTACCATCTTTTGTTAGGGCCTCACGAATGTTTTTGACTAGTTCCCCACTTGATATATCCTGAACATTGGGGTACTGATTGTTCAGAGTCTCGACACATACCGTTGTTGACGAGAACATGTTGGGTTTAATTTTTACAAGCGCCTCATGGAGCCCTTCAGCGACATAGAAGTTTACAAGCTCCTCTTCCCAGTTGAGGTCGCTTTTTTCGATATGTTGCCGGACGGAGTCGTAGATGCCCTCTTTTTTTAACCATATAACGAAGCGAGCGATATGATACTGCTCGGGTAGATCAACTGATTTGAAGACAATGCGAAGAAGTGCCAAACGGACGCTTCCATGGGCCGCCGATCCTAGGGTCCCTGAAGTCGCGTGAATGCCCCCATATCGTTTCGCTTGGGTGCTGAGCTCCTTCAAGAGGTCCTTAATATTCTGTGGGAGATTGGCGATGCCGCGTGCAGTGGCTCCATCATCAAATTTAGTATCAATCCATAAGGCACGAAGCATTTTCAAAAGGTGTGATTTACCCGAACCATAGAAGCCGCTGATCCAGACTCCGGGCTGCTGTGCTTCATTAATATTTTTGAGGTATGTCTGAAGGATATCCTCCATCCCTTTTTCGTACTGTCCGTCACAAACGAAGTTCTCTAACTCGTAGCGAAGAACAGCCATGGCTTGGCTGGTTTTTTCATCGTTTACGTTCGCTACACCTTCGTTAACAATTTTGAGGATGGCAGGATCTTTCTGGTAGACATCTCGATTGATCATTCATTCTCCTCCATTTGGTTAACTGCTGATTTTTTCTTAGCGGCTTGTTTCTCGATAAGTTTCAGGTGATGATCGTTTATTCGTTCACCTTTAAATAAATAAAACCATGGAGCCGACCCAACATCCTTTCCTCGGTCTTTTTCCCATTTGATATTAGGCTTATCGCGTAGAAGACCCGCACCATTCTTGCCAACATCAGGTACGCTCATGAAGGGTCGAATGTTTAACCGTACACCATCGTTTAGATCAGGATTCCAGCCAATTGGCTGCTCATCTAAAGATTTCCATCTCACGAAAATGTCGTAGGGTGATTCACCTACGAGGATCAGCTCAAGTCGTTTCTTTAAGGTCTCGGCAGCAGCTAGCTTTTCCTCAGCACCGTCAACTCCATTAGTCTTCTCCTGTTTTTGACGGTTGATCCAGTCACCTAGGTATGTATAGATTAGAATCTCGAGGAGTTTTGAGTCAAGTTTATGGTAGTTCACCAAGGCGGCAAAGCCGTCAGGCAGACCGTCCCAGATGTGCCATATAAACGGCCTATGCTGGAAGAGTTTACAGTGCTGGGTGAAGAATTTGTCTCGAAGCCATGTCTCTAGTGTTTTTCCCTCGTGATTAACGTTAGCAAGCAATTCGGATTTCTTGCTTGAAGACCATTCATGTCCATACGTTGCCGCTAAGAGGTTTTCTAGCCGATCTTCTGCTTTAATTTCACCTCTTATGGGTGGAATACAAACAATACCGTCCTCGTCTGCATAAGGCAATAATGCTTCTGACTTCTTCACCCAGGTACGAGCTTCCTCGGAAAGCTCCATGTTTTTATCCAATTCGGCAGGCCAGCGATAACCGAGCATACGGGCTACAGCTACCTGGAGCGGTTCATCACTTTTCTCAGGGTGCCCATGGAAGATCCATTGCGTAGGATCATCAGAATAGGCCTGGGGAAGGCCATTGGGGTATTTCTCTTGAGTAACATCTACCCAATGCCTGATATCAAATGGTACTTGGAGGAGGGCAGTGTTTGTTGTGAATAGTCCACGGCTATTTTCTTCGAGCCGTTTGATAAACTCAGGAGAACTACAAAAAGTCCAGATTGGTAGAAGATCCTCTGGTTTCTTCGGTAGAATTGGGGCAATATTACTATCAAATCTTGCTCCTATAAATAGGACCGGTCTTTTTTGCCCTGTTTGAGATAGCCCCACTGCCCATTTGCCGACAGCTGGACTATCAAGGCGTGGACGTATCATTCCAATACCGTCAGTTGACCAATCAATGACGTTTTCGAGTCCCCCAAATTCTTGGCTACCTTGGCTTGATGACTGACAAAACTCCCAATTGCCCCTATAAAGGATTTCCCAAAATCTCCTAATCCATTTTTCGTCATCTCCTGTTTTTATTCCCTGCGGACAATCACAATAATCGAGTAATAATTTTTCACTTCCATAAGAATTAGTTTGAATTCTATAATCAGGATTGAGGAGTTGGTTTCTTTGTAAAATAATAATTGGTATGCTAGATTTTAGACTATTCATTTTTTCATTAGTATTTTTTCCATGGAAAGCATCAATAATCCAAAATAATGTATCGTTTTGAGGTTTTTTCTTTTCAATTGCTAAAAGAACAACATCTACAATTTCACCTGTAATTGTTTCAAATGCCCGAGGTCCTAAGAAATTGATATATTTGATTGAATAATTATCCAGAATGTTCTTTCTTAAATTTTTAAAATAATCTTTATTTGCTAATGCACTGGGTGTAACAACTGAATAATAACCGTTCTCGGAAATATTGCTCTTAAGGTACTTGTCAAGAAAAACAGTGGCAATATCACCTTTCGCAATATCATGATGCTGTGAATTATATTTTTTAAGAAAATCACTTTGTTTTCTTATACCAAGATATGGTACATTAGTCATTATGAGATTATATTTTTGTGAAAGAATTGTTGCAGCTTTTACAATCCCATGAGCAACAACACCAATTTCCGTTCTTTCATCATTTTTCTCGTCTTTAAGCGCCTTTGATAATAGTGGATTAATATCTTCCCACTTTAGCTCGAAGAGCGTTCCCTTAGCGAGACCGAGTTCTAGATTAATTAAACTTCCAAGTTCTGGAGCGTTTTTAAACTGTTCATAGAGCAATTCTAAAGCATACTTCAACTTAATGTTCTCTCCAGCCAGAGTAAGCCACTCTTCTTTCTTTGTACTGATGGCAAGACCTGAACAAGCCACATTAAGTTCCGGCATTTGACGGTAGCCACCTGCCTCGGGATAACGCCAGGAAGCTAACGCAAGTGCAAAGGCAGCTAGCTCAACACATCGCTGATCGATTTCCAACCCATGAAGATTATCACATAATACGGCATCAACCGCATTTTTTGCAGTAAGTCGCTCCAACTCCATACGCATTGCCACTAGCATAGTTAAAGCAGCAACCAGGAAATGCCCCGACCCACAACATGGGTCAAGAGCCTTGAGTTCACTCAGGTTCTTAGGCCAACCATCGAAGGTTCCAGCCGCAGGAGTCCATATTCCATTTTCACTTTTGATAAAGCGTAGATATTGAAGTGGCACACCTGGAAGTGAAGCTTTTTGCCTAAGCTCTTCTTCACTTTGGGCCGTTACAAAGTCATCTTTAGTCAATCTACGCGCTGCCCACCAAGCCCCTAAAGAATTATCGAGTAGGAAACCGACCATATATGGCTCAGTAAAAAGCTGGGTCACAGCCGGTAATTCGCGAGCACCAATCTTCACCTCTGAGTCATTTACTTCTTTCTTCTTCTTTGACTGCCAGAACTGATAGACCCAGCCAAGGGAATCAGATGCCGTGAAGACTTGGGTAGGCAGCTCACTTACAAGCCGTTCCAACCTCAGCTGATGTTCAGGCGGTAATACTAGTTGGAAGACTGGTGAGTTGGGTCTAAATATCTGAGGCAGCATACGCGCAGCAAAGCGGGCTGCTAGCTCCCACCCGTTCTTAGCGCCCTCACTGGCTGCCAGGTCTGCGCACTCCTCAAGTGTCACTGGCACCGGTTCAGTTGGAGTTGGGTACATCAAGAGGTCATTCTCCGCTAGGAAACGAGCGAAGAGCATGCGGTGCCAGTGCTCGTAGGCAACTTCCTCAACGAGTCTGTCCATTGTCAGGACTTTACCCCCATTAAGGGTTTCGCCCAATTGACGACCGTGGATCCGCAGTTTACGGCGCAACTCGCGTTCAGGCTCACTCAGATGAGGGTAAGGTGAAGCTTCTCCTACGCCCAGCTGTTCCAGAGCGGCACGGGCAGCGTTTTCAGCAACATCCCTAGCGTCTTTCACCGTTTCTTCAAGCTGTTTTCTTAATGTTTTATCCAATGGCTCCATTATTCCAACTCCTTATCAGCTGTGATCGTCACCGCGAGGTAATTCCAACCATCATATCCATCCAGCAAACGATAGTTATTATTCTCATAAGTACCAGGGAAAAACACTAACAGCCGCCCAATTACAAGGGGAGCAAGCACGTCAACGACTTCTTTCACCTTTAGAAAACCGAATAGTGAACCGACCCCCTTAAGGGCTACAACCGTATTTCCATTGACTAACTTGTCTTTAAGGAAACTCTCAAACTCCCTTTTGAAATAAGCAAGATAGCTCGGCATCAATGTGTAAACAAGCTCTGGTTTAGCGAAGTAACTCTTCTTGTAACGTTGCGTTGCGAGCCAATCAGCAAATGTATCAGTGAGGTCAAAAACAGCCCATTCGTGGCCTGACTGCTTTGTAGCAATCTCAAATTCATCTACCTTGGCTCGGAGCCGAAGTTCATCCTCTTCGTCGTATACGCAGAAAATGACACGTTGAGCGGCAGCAGCATCATTCCGCCATGGGACCACAATATACCTGATATATGAATCTAAGAGACGGCTAACTTTGCTCATGAACAAGCTCCCTCTCCTGTGCAGTGAGAAGATTTGGAAATTGAACCTCCATCACATTTCCAATGCGTTTGAAAACAATCCATCCACGACGCGATGCAGTTTCAGCCAACTCAATAGAACGAGCCACAGAACAATCTAGAAGACGTATATACTCCGTCATGAACAGCGCTTCCCCCCGAACGCCCAATAGATATCCTAGAAAAAGCGCGTACGAAGCAGATCCTGGAGTGGCTACGGCTCTTGAACGAATTTTCTTCGCCTTTCCAATCAAATGGCCTGACTTAGTCCACGTAGAATTCAGGTTCTGAGCCGTTGATTCCAGTGTCGCCTCGCTGAAACGACCGGGTTCCTTCTCCTCAATAAATTCTTCCAAATCTTCACGATAAACAGTCTCACCATCTGTGAATTTGAAAATAAAAGGTGCGCTCAATCTGAGTAGGCTATCTCGAGAATATGAACAGAGCAAAGAAAGTAGAGGCTGACCATCAATATCTCGCTCCCAGAAGTACCTCAGAGCCCGAAAAATAGTAGTGGAAGGATCAAGAGCGTATAGATAGACCAAATGCTTGCCAGTGAGTATTCTGGTTTTCATGGAACGTTTCCCTAGACAATTGTCTTCGGTGATGGCTTTGAGATATTCATTCTTTAAGGAATCAGGGTTTTTTACATATCTAATTAAAAGTTGCAGATCCTCCAACATCATTGTACGGGCAGTATGCGCACTTCCATAATCAAATCGAAACCCAAAAGGGGATAACACCTTAGAATTAGAGTTAAATATAGCGCCACGCGATTTATTGGCTTTACTTTGAACGTTCACTTCCACTAGCTTATCCATCCTTACTTAACTTCGTCACATCCTTAAAAGAATTAACGGGAGAACGTATTCATTCCATCGATAAAGAAAGCCTCTTATAAGAAAAAACAATAAGAGAATCGAAGCAATATTACCCGATACTCATGAACTGCATGAGATGCGGCGGCCCAACCAAGACCACCGGAAAAAAGTGGAGGTACAACAACTTCGACGTCGAATCCTTCACCTGCGAAGCCTGCAACAAAACCACGTTCACCTACTCGAAGGAAGACAAGGTACAATACACGATCCCCAAGAAGAGGCAGTAGATGAACCTCAGAATCGTCAACATCGTCGCCACCGCAGACCTCACGCAACCCGTTGACCTCAAAGAAGTAGCAAGAATACGCCACACGATCCACGGCCCAGAGATCTACGGGGGCCGCGTCGCCTACCTCAAAACACCAACCATGCACGGGAAAACCACCATATTCCCCTCAGGCAAACTCATCAGCGTAGGCACGAAAAGCAGAGAACAGGCCCAACACGACCTCCAGGAGACCGTCGACACCCTCACCCAAGCCAACCTAATCAAACCCGTAAGCGTCACGGCAAACGTCAGAAACATCGTCGCCCTGCTCACACTCCCAAACCCCATACCCCTCG
>Ga0315296_10003172_pt1 | contig 13820 bp, 17 predicted proteins | sample YL17G14_18_MG_FD_203921 | JGI IMG/M metagenome (GOLD analysis project Ga0315296, IMG submission 203921) | Sediment microbial communities from Yellowstone Lake, YNP, Wyoming, USA - YL17G14_18 | ecosystem: Environmental > Aquatic > Freshwater > Lake > Sediment | place: USA: Wyoming | collected... | reverse complement strand
TGGCCACCGTCGGGAACGCAGAAAGGAGTGGTTGCGTGACAAGCATCGAGTCCCCAGAGAAGAAGGCCCTGTTGTTCTGCACGTGCTCGGGAGCGTGCCCGAGCATGGAAAAGATCGACTTCTGGGCGCTTGCCGAGCGCGTGCGCCTCGAGCTGGGGGACAAGGTCGAGTTCATGGTGCTCCACCCGCGGCTGTGCGAGGAGGACGGCGAGCGCTTGATGGCCCACGTGCTCGCGCCGTCGCTGAAGTTCATCACGCCGGCGTGCGCCGAGAAGCGCCAGGAGAAGCTGCTGCGCGACGGCTTCGCCAAGGCCGGGGTGCCGATGGATGCGGAGCACTGGCTGCCCATCAGCATGGCCCAGCAGGACACGGAAGCGGTGCTGGCCAAGATCAGGGTGGCGCTCGACGGTGCGCCGCCCAAGGAGTAGGGCCATGGCCGGGCGGGCGTATTTGGGCATCCCGCGGGAGCTGATCCCGTGGGCGCCCACCATCGATCCGGACGCCTGCATCGGTTGCGGCGACTGTCTCAAGCAGTGCCCAAACGAGGTGTTCGTGCTCGACGAAAACAAGGGGAAGATGGTTGTCGCCGAGCCGGAGAACTGCGTCGTGCTGTGCGACAAGTGCGCCGACTTCTGCGCCACCGAGGCCATCTCCTTCCCCGACAAGGAGGAGACCAAGAAGCTGCTGCAGCGGCTGCTACGCGAGCGGCGGGAGGAGACGCTCAGCAGCGCCGCGGGGGGAGGTGTTCCGTGACGGTCGAGGAGATCCTGGCGGAGGTGGAGAGCCTTTCCGCCGAGGAGAAGATGTACCTGGTTGAGAAGCTCGGGCCGCGGGCGTGCTGCGCGGTCATGGGCGAGCTGTGGGGCATGCACCGGATGATGCGCGAGTGCATGAGCGCCATGCCGGAGGGCGGCATGGAGGCGATGATGCGTCGCTGGATGGGGACCACGGCCGGGAAGGGGGCACATCATGGCTGAGGCCCTCGATTCCCGCACCGCCGAGTTGGTGGGCATCGCGGCGGCCGTCGCCGGGCACTGCCAGCCGTGCTTCGACTACCACTACCGAAAGGCGCGGGGACTCGGCGTCCGCGACGAGGAGGTCTGCGCCGCCGTCGCGTTGGCCCGCAACGTGCGCGCCGGCGGCGACCTCCACATGGACGAGCACGTGGCGCGGGGAATGGGCCATGAGATGGTCCCGCCCGTGCCTGGAGGAACGAGATGAATGGACGAATGAACCGTCGCTCGCCCGCTGATGTCGGGAGACACGTATCGCCGCATCCGACGGCGGAGGTGAGCGCATGACACAGATCGAGATCTTCGAGCCGGCGCTGTGCTGCGCCACCGGGGTGTGCGGGCCGGAGTTGGATACAACGCTGGTGCGCTTCGGTGAGGCGGTGCGGCGCGCCGAGACCGAGCTGGCCGGCCGCGTCGCCCTCACCCGCACCCTGCTGAACCAGCAGCCGATGCGCTTCACCCAGGTGCCGGCCGTGTTCGACATCATCAAGCGCAAGGGAGTGAGCGCGCTGCCCGTCGTGGTAGCGAACGGGCATGTCGTGCTGGAGGGCGTGTACCCCACGTTCGAGCAGATCGTGGGATGGAGCAACAACGGAGAGGCCAGTGATGACCGCTGACGTCGCGTTGGAAGCCACCGACGACACGCTGCGCCCGTTTCGAGTCGCAAACCTGCGCGCGTACCTGGCGGTGCTGGCCGCGTGGGTCGCGGTGTCGGCAGCGGTTGCCTGGATCGCCAACGCCACAACGACCGGGCAGCCGTCCTTCCTGGGGTATCTCATCGTCTCGCTCGTGGCGGTGATGGGGGGCGTGGCGATCATGTTCAGGCCGTCGCTCCTGAACCTGCGCAAGCTGCGCCCGAGCTTTGAACGGCTCGCCCGGGGCGAGCAGGACCCCAAGATCCCACCGGTGTGGTGCCCGGTGCTGACCTCGGCCACGCAGGCGGCGAGGCGCCTGGCGAATGAAGTCGCAACAAAACGAGAAAGGAAGGAGTGATGACATCGAACAGGTTCGTGTTCTTCTCCGGCAAGGGCGGGGTGGGTAAGACCACCTGCGCCTGCGCCACGGCCGTCGCCGCAGCGGAGAAAGGCCTCCGGACGCTGATTGTCTCCACCGATCCCGCCAGCAACGTCGGCGACGTCTTCCAGCAGCAGATCGGCCCGCAGGCGACCGCCATCCGCGGCGTGCCGAACCTCTTTGCCGTCGAGATCGACCCGGACGGCGCCACCGAGGCCTACCGCGAACATGTCCTCGCACCGATGCGCGGCATCCTGCCCGACGAGGTCCTGGCGGTGATCGAGGAGCAGTTCCGTTCGCCGTGCACCACCGAGATCGCCGCCTTCGACCGGTTCACGGACTTCCTGGTAGACCCGGCGTATGACCTCGTCGTCTTTGACACGGCGCCCACCGGCCACACCCTGCGGCTGCTCGAGCTGCCGATGGACTGGAGCCGGCACATCGAGGAGTCCGCCAAGACCGGCGGCCAGACCTGCCTGGGGCCGGTGGCTTCGATCCAGGCGGGCAAGGAGAAGTACGACCGGGCGATCGCGGCGTTGCGCGACCGCGACCTCACTTCGTTCGTCTTCGTCACCATCCCGGAGAAGACCTCGCTTGACGAGGCCAGGCGCTCCGCCGAAGAGCTTTCCGCTCTGCGCATCCCCGTCCAGCGGCTGATCATCAACCACGTACTGCCTGTGGCCGAGGGCGAGGATGGCTTCTTCGCCCGGCGGCGGGCGATGCAGCAACCGTACATCGCCGAGGCGGCAGAGGCGTTCCCCGGCGTGGCCATCAGCCAGGTCGAGGAGACCTTCGTCGAGATCATCGGCGCCCAGGCGCTGTCGGCGTTCGCCCGCCTCGTGGACGGGCGAGGGGACGGGCGGCTGCCGCAGGCCGCTGTGTCACCTGCCGCCCTGCTGCTGCCCGCCAACGGTGGGCGGCGGAGGCTCTTCTTCATGGGCAAGGGCGGGGTCGGCAAGACCGTGGTTTCCGCCGCCACCGCGCTGTTCCTCGCCCGCCAGGGGGTGCGGACGCTGCTTGTGACCACCGATCCGGCAGCGCACACCGGCCGGGTGCTCGGGTGCGAGGCGACCGATGCACCGACCGCCGTCCCCGGCGAGCCCAACCTCTTCGTGGCACGGGTGGACCAGGAGACGGCCGTGCGGGAGTACCGGCAGCGCATCCTGGAGGAATCGCGCGGTCGCTTCGACGAGGCCACGCTTGCGGCCATGGAGGAGGAGCTCAACTCCCCCTGCACCGAAGAGATGGCAGCGTTCGAGAGGTTCCTCGCCTACCTGACCGATGAAAGCTACCCGGTCGTCGTCTTCGACACCGCCCCTACGGGCCACACGCTCCGCCTGCTGTCGCTGCCATTCTCGTGGGAGAAGCAGGTGGAGATGATGGTGGCCATGCGCCCCGGCACGCAGTCGTACGAACGTACCCGCGAGCGCTACAAGGATGCGGTGACGATGCTTCAGAATCGTGACATCACCCGGCTCGTGTTCGTGGTGCTGCCGGAGAAGACGCCGCTGCTTGAGGCGCTGCGCGCGCGCGACGACCTCGCGGCGGCCGGCATCTCCACCTCGGCCGTGGTGGCCAACATGGTGCTGCCCGACCACGCCTGCCGGACGCCGCGTCTCAAGGTGCGGCGCGAGGCGCAGCAGCACTACCTGTACGCCATGCGGCGCGACTTCGGGGTGCCGCGCTTCGACCTGACGCTGCGCGATGACGAGGTGGTGGGGGCGGCGGCGCTGGCGGGGATCGCGGCCGAGCTGTGGAGTGACCCGGCGCCGAGGGAGGACGTGCAATGACTGAGGCCGAGGCACGGGTTCGCGTGTACTTCACTCCGCCCCTCAACCCATGCGGCGAAGGGGCGGCGTGCTGCGGGCCGGTGGGAATGACGGAGGAGGAGGCCTCGGCGCTCCGCGCGGCGGTGGCCGAGGCCGTGCCGGAGGTCGGTGTCGAGCTGGTCGACGCTTCGCGCAAGCTCCACCTCCAGCGCGACGGGGCCGTGCTGCGCATGGTCAACACGTTGGGCCTGGCGGTCTACCCGGTGATCACGGTGGACGGCGAGATCATCTCCATGGGACCGCCGGTCGTGGACGAGCTTGGGCCGCTCATCCGGGCGCGACTCGGAGGCCACGATGGGTGATCGCGACACGACGGATGTGGTACTGCTGCGCGCGTCGGCGGTCCTCGGCACGCGACGGAGGATTGCCGTCCTGGGCGTGTCGCGGGACCCGGAGAAGTATGGGCACGAGGTGTTCGAGGTGCTGCGCGAGCACCACCAGGTGTTTCCGATTAACCCCAAGGTGGAGGAGGTCGATGGACAGCGCTGCTACCCTTCCCTCGACGAGCTGCCCGAGCCGCCCGAAGTCATCGTGCTGGCCCTCGGACCCGCAGTGACCGCCAAGGTGGTGGCGAGCTGCCTCAACCGCGGCGCGGTTATCTGGCTGCCGCCGGGGTGCTTCACCGAAGGGGCGGTGGAGCTAACCCGCGCGGGGGGCGCGGAGGTCCTCGCCGACATCTGCCCGGTCTTCGTCACCCGGCGCCTTACGGCCACGGGAGGGTAACTCCATGAGCTTCGACAGTGTTGGGTTCGTCGGCAGCGGGCGTATCACGCGCATCCTTCTCGAGCGGCTCGCCCAGCGCGGGCTGCGCCGGGTGGTGGCCAGCGACAGCGAGGACGCGGCCAAAGCGCGCCTCGCCGGCGCCTTCCCGATGGTCGAGGTCACCGGCGACAACCGCGCCGCAGCCTCGCAGGAGCTGGTCTTCCTCGCCGTCCACCCGCCGACACTCAAGCAGGTGCTGCCGGGCATCGCCAGGGACCTGCGAGCGGACGCGGTGGTCGTCTCCCTCGCTCCGGTGCTCACCATCGCCGCGTTGCGCGAGCTGGCCGGAGGTTTCGGGCGTTTCGCCCGGATGATCCCCAACGCCCCGTCGCTGCTCGGGCAGGGGTACAACCCGGTGGCCTACGCTGCGGAGCTGGCTTCCGACGAGCGGCGGCGCCTCGGGACGTTGTTCGACCTGTGGGGCGCCCACCCCGAGGTGGAGGAGGAAACCCTCGAGACGTATGCGGTTCTCACCGCCATGGGACCCACGTACCTGTGGTTCCAGCTCCAGGAGCTGCGCGAGCTCGGGGTGCGGTTCGGTCTCTCGGGACCCGCTGTCGACGCGGGCCTTGCCGCCACGGTGCGTGGCGCCGCTTCCATGCTCCTCGAGAGCGGTCTGCCCCCCGCCGAAGTGTTGGACACGATTCCGGTCCACCCCCTCAAGGAGCGGGAGGCGAACGTCCGGGCAGCCTACGAGGAGCTGCTCCCTGGACTGTGGGCGAAGCTTAGGCCGAGAAGCAGCTAACGTGCTCGCCGCTTGACAGCCATCCAAATGTCTCCTATATTTCGCAAGATGACGAAATCACCTGGCTCGCCCGCACCAGGAGCCAGAGGAGGAAGAACATGAACCGTTACCGCGTGGTGGCCTTGGCCCTCTCGCTTCTCGTCCTAGGCGGCACGGCGCTCGCGGCCGGGTCGGCGGTGGAGCGCCCACCCGTGCCTGCCGCGACGCCTCAGGAGCTGGCAACCATTCTCGGCTCGGGGAAGTGGGTAATCATGGAGTTCGGCGGTGAGCACTGTATCCCGTGCATGCACATGCAGCCGGTTCTGCAGGATCTCCGCGAAGCCATCGGTGAAAAGACCATCATCCGCAATTTCTGGATCCAGCAACACCCCGAGGTCGCGCGTCAACACAGAATCATGGTGATGCCCACCCAGGTCATCTTCAATCCAAAAGGCGAGGAGGTGTTCCGCCACATGGGGTACTTCCCGCCCGAGGAGTTCCAGGCCACACTGCAGAAGCTCGGCATCCTCTGATGGAGTCGCTCCTCCAGTCTCTGGCGGCAACCGCCGCGGCGGCGCCACCGGTGGTGACGCTGCTGCTCGTCTTCCTGGGCGGTGTGGTCTCGTCGGCGAGCCCCTGCGTGCTGGCTGCGGTGCCGCTGGTGATCGCGACGGTGGGTGGCGGCGCGACGACGCGAGGTCGGGCCCTCACCCTCTCCCTTGCCTTCGTCGCTGGCCTGGCACTTTGCTTCACTGCGCTCGGGGCGTTCGCGGCCCTCACCGGCTCGCTCATCGGCGACGTGGGCTGGCTCTGGAAGGCACTCCTTGCGGTCGTCCTGATCGCGATGGGGTTGCACCTTGCCGGTCTCGTGCAGCTCCCGCTCCCGCAGCTCGACGGGAAGCGCTTCCGCGGCGCGGGGCTCGTGGGAGCGTTCGGCCTGGGGGCCCTCACTGGCACGCTTTCGTCTCCGTGCGCCACGCCCATCCTGGTGGTGGTGCTGTCGCTCGTGGCCTTCGAGCGCAAGGTGCTGTGGGGAACGACCCTGCTCGCCGCCTACTCCCTGGGACACGTCGTGCTGCTCCTTGCGGCGGGCACCGCCTCGGGCTTCGCCGCTGCGTACCTGGGCAGCCGTGCGGCGGCGTGGGCCAAGCGGGTGCATCAAGTGTTTGGCGTGATCCTGGCAGCCGTGGGCGCGGCCATTCTTGTCTGGCTCGTGCGCCTCGCCCTGGCCTGAAGACAGGAGCTCTGAAAGGAGAGCACGAGCATGAGTGACACCCCGAAAACCATCGAAATCCTCGGACCCGGATGCTCGCGCTGCAAGGAGACGTACCGTGTCGTGCAGCACGTCGTCGAGAGCGCCGGGCTGTCCTGCCAGGTGATCAAGAACGAGTCGATCAATCGCATGGTCGAGTTGGGGCTGATGGCCTCGCCCGGCGTCGCCTTCGACGGCAGGGTAGTGATCTCCGGCCACATCCCCAAGACCGAGGAGGTCAAACAGCTGCTCGGGATCGCATGAGCGAACGTGCTGTAGACGGGCGCCCCGACCCCAGCCGATTCGGAGAGACCGTGAGAGAACGGACCAAACTCCTGATCTTGGTCGGCGTCTTCCTAGCCGCCTACTTCCTGCCGATCCAGCACGCGCGCGTGCAGGGGGCGTTCCTGGAGGGGTTGTACCTCCTCAAGGACTACGCCCGGCAGCACGTGCTGCTCTGCCTTGTGCCGGCGTTTTTCATCGCCGGCGCGATCAGCCACTTCGTCCGCCAGGGCGCGGTGATGCGCTACCTCGGAGCCTCCGCGCCGCGGCCGGTGGCGTACGGCGTCTCCTCGGTCTCCGGGGCGGTGCTGGCGGTGTGCTCGTGCACCGTGCTGCCGCTGTTTGCAGGGATCTACCGGCGCGGCGCGGGGCTCGGGCCGGCGATCGCCTTCCTCTACTCCGGGCCGGCGATCAACGTGCTAGCCATGATCCTGACCGCCAGGGTGCTGGGGATGCGGATCGGCATCGCGCGCGCCGTCGGCGCGGTGGCGTTCGCCGCCATCATCGGGCTCATCATGGCTGCGCTGTTCCGCAAGGAGGACGAAGCGCGCCTGGCCAACGGTCCCGACCCGTTCGCCCTGGCCGCCGAGGGCGAGACGCCCCGCCGGCGCGGCTGGCAGGACGCGGCGTTCCTGGCGACGATGATCGCCGTCCTGATCTTCGCCAACTGGGGCGCGCCGAACCGCGCCATCGGGGTGTTCGCTGCGATCTACCGCATTCACTGGCCGCTGACGATCGTGCTGCTGGTCGTGCTGGCCTGGATGATCGTGCGCTGGTTCGACCGCGAGGAGCTGAGCGGCTGGATGCAGGCCACCTGGAGCTTTGCCAAGCAGATCACCCCGCTGCTGCTCGGGGGCATCCTGGTGTCGGGCTGGCTGATGGGCCGTCCCGGTCTCGACGCCGGGCTCATTCCGTCTTCATGGATCGCCTCCTCGGTGGGCGGAAACTCACTGCTTGCAAACTTCGCCTCCAGCGTGGTCGGCGCGTTCATGTACTTTGCGACCCTCACCGAGGTGCCGATCCTGCAGACCCTGCTCGGCTCCGGCATGGGCCAGGGGCCGGCGCTCGCGCTGCTGCTGGCCGGTCCGGCGCTGTCACTGCCCAGCATGCTGGTGATCAACTCCTACCTGGGTCCCAAGAAGACTGCCGCCTACGTGTCGCTGGTAGTGGTCATGGCCACCCTCACCGGCCTCGCGTATGGGGCGCTGGCGTCATGAACACCCCCTTTGCGCACGGCCCTATGATCGCTGTCGCGCCATGGCCGCTCCTGCCTGGGCCATTGCCGGGCCTGACCGCCCAACGGTCTTCGACCTCGAAAGGCTGGGGGATCTTTCCACGAAATCCCCGCGTCCTGCGCCCACGCCCATCGTGGCTTGGTGAGCCGGCGCGGGCAAACCACCGCAGTGAGCGCTCACATGCGAACGCTTCCGACTGCTGAACCCGACAGGAGGATGCCGATGAAAAGGTTCATCGCCTTTTGTGCCCTCGGCGTTGCGGCGGGAACCGCCGCCGCCAGCGAGCTGAGCTTCGATGCGCGCATCTCGGAGGCCCGCCGGCACATGCGCACCGCCTGCCAGGCCGTACAGAAGCTTCCCAAGGCGAGCGCGGCCGAAAGCCCGGCGCTCGAGCAGGCTGCCGCGGCAGGAGGGGCCGCCGCCGTGGACCTCTGGGCCGAGGTCGTGAAGGAGTTTTCGAGTGTGGTGCCGGCGGGATATGCCGGCGAGCCGGGCTGGGTGCAGCGCCTCGAGGACGTGCGCCTGGACCTGGTGCGGATGCAGAAGGAGATCGCCGCCAGGCAGTGGCGCCTGGCGTTCCTGTCCTGTGCGCACGCGTGCAACTGGCTGACCATGATGCACGAGGCCAACGGCGTGACACTCGCGATCGACACCATGGTCACCTTGCGCAAGAAGGTCGGCTTTCTCAAGGGCCTGCTGGCCTCCTCCGCTGCGGAGCGCGCCCGGCCGCTGGTCAAGGACGTGCTCGCAGCGCGCGACGGAGTACTGCTGGCGCCACCTCCGGACGGTCCCTCGCGCGAGGCCTATCTGGCGGCTCTTCCCGAGCTGTCGCGCGCCGTCGACGCGGTGGCCGAGGCGACCCGCGCAGGCGGGGATCTCAAGGTCCCCGTGACCGCCCTCGCCGCGGTCGTGGAGCGTGTGTATGAGCTTGCCATCTAGGCTCGCCGCGGTCCTCATTATCCTGGCGGCGGCGGCTGGCGCCACACCGCCCACCGCCGAGCACGTCCTCTCTTTGGCTGACTGCGTTCGAGAGGCGCTGGCCGCAAACCCGGAGCTCGGCGCGGCCTTGACCCGCGCTGAGGCCGCTGACGCGGCCGCCGCGGCAACCGCTGCCGGTCGGCTGCCGCGCCTCGACCTGACCGCCGGCTACCTCTACTCCGAGCGGGCGCAACGGCTTGTACAGCCGAGCTTCCAAGGCGAGGTGCTGCGCTACGACAACGACATCGCCGAGGCCGCGGTCGAGGTGCGGGTACCGCTGTACGCCGGGGGGCGCCTGGTCGCCCGCACGCGCGCCGCCGAACTGACCGCCGCCGCCAGCCACCTGGCGCTCGCGAGCACACGTCAGGATCTGGTGCTGAACGTCATCGCGGCGTACCTGGCGGCGGTCGAGCAGCGCGCGGCGATCGAGGCCGTTCAGGGTTCGTTGGACGCCCTCGACGCACAGCTTGCCGTGGCGCGAACAATGGAGGAGGTGGGGCGCATCCCGCCTCTCGATCGCCTCAAGGTCGAGGTGCGCGCCGCCGCCGTCCGACAGCGCCTTTCCCGCGCTCGCCGCGACCGCGAGCTGATCCTGCACCACCTCGCCACCCTGCTCGGCCGCGGACCCGAGCGCGCCACACCGGAGGTGGGTGAGGCGCCGGCGCCGCTTCCCGTCGACAACGACCCCGACGCGCTCGTGGCCGAGGCACTTGTCTCCCGACCCGAGATCGGGGCGGCGCGGCACGACGCGAATCGGGCGCGCGAGGAGCTGGCCGTAACGGCGGGGGAACGTTGGCCCGCGATCGATGCCTATGCGCGTTACACCGCGCGTTCCGTGGCGCCTCCCGAGGGTGGCGCTCTGCCCGGCCATGCCGAGTACGGCAGCGGCGGTGTCAGCCTCAAGCTGCCGTTGTGGACCGGCGGCGAGCTCGGAGCGCGCATCGCCCAGGCGCGCGCCCGCCTGGCGGAGGCCGAGCACCGCGCCCGAGCCGTCGAGCTTCGGATCACGGAAGAGGTCCGGAGGGAATTCGCAGGGCACGCCGAGGCTGTGGAGCGGGAGGAGGTGGCGAAGCGCGCACTGGAGCAGGCGCGGGACGCGTTCGCCATCGAGCGGGCCAACTACGAACTGGGTCGCAGCGCCATCAACGATGTCCTTGACGCCCAGGCGGCGCTGCTGGAGGCGGAGCTGGCCCATGCCCAGGCGGGCCACGACCTCGCCCTGGCCGGTGTGGCGGTGGCGCGGGCGGCGGGGCGCGATGTCGCGGCGCTGCTGGTCGGGAGAGGGGGGGACAGGCGATGAACCGGCATCAACGATGGATGCTTCTGGCGGCACCGTGGGCGGCGCTGGCGGTTGCCTGCGCCCGCCAGGCGCCACCACCGGCGAAGCCGGCGACCGCGGTCGTTGCGAAACCGGCGGCGCGCCGCCAGGTCGTGTCCACCGTGACCCTCACTGGTACGGTGGAGCCGGAGCGGACGGCGCGCCTGGTCGCCCAGGTCGAGGGGGAGGTGGAGCTGCTGGCCGTGCGCGAAGGGGACCCGGTGCGATCCGGTCAGGTGCTCGTGCGCATCGACCCGTCGCGCCTCAAAGCGGCGCTCGACGAGGCGCGCGGCGACGAGCTGGCGGTCCAGGCCGACCTGGAAGACGCGCGCCGGGTGCTGGAACGCGATCGGGTGTTGTTCGAGCGGCAAGGGATCGGCAAGGAGCGGCTCGAGAAGTCCGAGACCGGGGTACAAAGGCTGGAGGCGGCTCTGGCCCGGTCCGAGGCCCGGGCGGCCGGGCTGGCGGCCCAGCTCGCCGACACCGAGGTGCGGGCGCCGTTCGACGGTTACGTGCTGGAGCGGCGGGTCGAACTGGGGGACGTGGTCAAAAGCGGGTCACCGCTGCTCTCGATCGCCTCCCGGCAGGCCCACGTCCTCGTGCAGGTCGCCGAGATGGATCTGACTCGGCTGCACCTAGGCGACGAGGTACGGCTCGCGGTGGACAGCTCAGGGGGCGAGCCGATCGCGAGAATCTCGCGAATCCGCCCGCAGGTCGACCCGGCCACCCGAACCGCCGCCGTCGAGGTCGTGCCTACCGCGGACGCCCCCCGCCTGCTCCCCGGCATGCTGGTGCGCGTCACCCTCACGCTTGCGCGCAGGAACGGCGTCCTCGCGGCGCCGGCCGACGCGGTGCTCACCCGTCCCGACGGCAGCCGCACGCTGTTCGTGGTCGAGGGCGATACCGCGGTGCAGCGCAAGGTCTCCACCGGGCTCGAAGGCGGTGGCTGGGTGGAGGTGCTCGAGGGCCTGAAGGAGGGCGAGCTGGTCGTGCTTCAGGGTCAGGAGCGGCTCAAGGACGGCGCGCCGGTGGCGATCAAGGGCACGGGTGAGAAGGGAAAGAAGGAGGGGCCGCCGAAGGATCAGGCCGCGGCTCCGGGTAAACCGTCGGGCGGCCGGCCCCCCGGTGAGGAAGGGGCACACTGATGCGCCTCACCCACAGTGCGCTCGCCCGTCCGGTGGCGGTCACCGTCCTTTCGCTGGCGGTGGTGGTGGTCGGCATCTACGGCCTTGCCACCCTGCCGGTCGACTATCTGCCTGAGATCACCTACCCGATGGTCAAGATCCACGCCTACTGGCGGGGCGCAACGCCGGAGGAGATCGACACCAACATCGCCGATCCGCTCGAGCGGGTGATGGCGACCGTCGACAACCTTGACTACCTCGAGTCAACCGCCACCGAGGGGATGTACACCTTGCTCGTCAACTTCCGCTATGGCACCGACGTCGACGTCGCCTACCAGGACGTCATGGCGGCGTACGGCCGGGTGGCGCGGCAGCTCCCCCGCGACATGGACCCACCGATCATCTTCAAGGCCGACCCGTCGCAGCTCCCGGTAATGGAGCTGACCCTGTCATCGCCCGAGCGCAGCCTGACCTGGCTCCGCGAGTGGGCGGACAACTGGCTGCAGGACCGCCTGGTGACCGTCGAGGGCACAGCCGGCGTCGAGATCGTCGGCGGCCTCAAGCGCGAGATTCGCGTCCACCTCGACCCCATGCGCCTGCGCGGCGTGGGTCTAACCCCGGCCGCGGTGGGCAAGGCGCTGGAACTTGCCAACCTGGAGACGTTCGCGGGGCGCGTGACCGTCGAGACCCGGGAGATCATCGCCCGCACCATGGGCGAGTTCGAAAGCCTCGACGAGATCCGCAACGTGGTCGTCTCCCGCGGGCCCGAAGGGCGGCTCGTCTACCTGCGCGACGTGGCCACCGTCGAGGACAGCCACGAGGAGGTACGGATCGTCACCCGCTTCAACGGCGCGCCGTGCGTGAAGCTCGCGGTGCTCAAGCAGGCCGACGCCAACACCGTGGCGGTCTCGCGCGCGGTGGCCCAGCGCGTCGCCGAGCTGCACAGCGTGGTGCCACCCGACATCCAGTTCGGCGTCGTCGAGAACCAGGCCGACTACATCATGGCGGCGATCGCCAGCGTGCGCGATGCGGCGCTGATCGCCGCCGTGCTTGTGGTCCTGGTCGTGTACCTCTTTCTCGGGCGGATCCGCCAGGTAGCGGTCATGCTCATTGCGCTGCCGCTTACGGTGCTCGCCAACTTCTTCCTCATGCGGATGGCAGGCTTCTCGCTCAACATCTTCTCGCTCGGCGGACTTGTCGTGGCGATGGGGGTGGTGATCGACAACTCGATCGTGGTGATCGAGAACATCACCCGGCTCGGGGCGCGCGGCGAGGGGGCGCGGGCGGCCCTGGCCGGGGCCGAGCAGGTGGCGACCGCGATTCTTGCCGCCACCCTGACATTTATGTCGCTGTTCCTGCCGTTTCTCATGGTGCCCGGCCTCGCCTCGCTGCTCTTCCACGAACTCATCCTAGTGGTGGCGGGGATCCTCATCGTCTCGCTGGTCGTGGCGCTGACGGTCACCCCGGCGGCGGCGCGGTGGCTCAAGGTCGCCGAAGACCGGCGCAGCGGTGCTACCGTGGTCGAGCGTGGGGTGGAGCGGCTCGCCGCCTGGTACCGGCGCGTCCTGGCCCAACTGCTGGGGGTGCCGCGCACGCTGGTCGTGATCACGCTTGCCCTGTTTGCCGGAAGCCTCGTCCTGCTCGGCAAGGTCGGCTCGGAGTTCCTCCCCAGACTCGACGACGGGCGGGTGATGGTCAAGGTGTTGATGCCGGCCGGCACCGCCGTGGCCGAAATAGACCGCATCCTCGGGGCGATCGAGGCGAAGCTCGAGGGTCTGCCGGAGATCCAGAGCGTTTTCACCATGGCGGGCGGTCGGGTGTGGGGTCTTGCGACCCTCGAGATCCCATACGAAGGCGAGGTCGACATTCAACTGGTCCCGAAGGCGGAGCGCTCGATCTCGACCGCCGAGTTCGTCAAGAAGGTCGCCCCCCTCGTGCGCCAGGTGCCGGCACCCGGCGGGCGGGTGAACGTCATGCAGATGAAGGTGAAGGGCATCCGCCAGATCGGCACGCAGGAGGTCGAGGTCAAGGTCAAGGGGGAGGACATCCCGACCATCTTCGCCTTCGCGCGCGACGCGGCCGAGGCGCTACGGGGTGCGACAGGCCTCGGCAACGTCAACGTCTCGATGGACATCTCCAAGCCCGAGTACCGCGTCTTCGTAGACCGCGACCGCGCCTCGGCGCTGGGGATCTCGGTGCAGGAGGTCGCTCTGACCCTGCGCAACCTGGTGCGCGGCGAGGTGGCCACGCAGTACAGGGAGGGGAGCGAGTACTACCCGATCCGCGTCA
>Ga0315296_10003170_pt1 | contig 13829 bp, 10 predicted proteins | sample YL17G14_18_MG_FD_203921 | JGI IMG/M metagenome (GOLD analysis project Ga0315296, IMG submission 203921) | Sediment microbial communities from Yellowstone Lake, YNP, Wyoming, USA - YL17G14_18 | ecosystem: Environmental > Aquatic > Freshwater > Lake > Sediment | place: USA: Wyoming | collected... | reverse complement strand
CCAAACCTCCTCCGCAGCAACAAAGCCGGGGGGAAGCAACTCCTCGCCCCTGCTGTTCACAAGAAAACATTCACCTCAAAACCCGTTGCGGGTTCCCTGGTGGAAAAGAAGGGCATTTCGTCGGCGGCGAAGCCGCCGACGAAATGCCTCGTTTCCCTAGCCGCCCATCAAAACAAAAACCCCTCCAGGATGGACCCCCCGATGAACTCGCGCAGCAGGCTGTTGTCCGGGACGGGGTCGGTGGGACAGGGGCGGAACCAGTCCAGGAAGGCCAGCAGCCGGCGGGCCTCCACCCATTCCAGCGTGCCCGGCTCGATCTGCCGCAGCAGCGGCTCGGCCAGTGGCTTGAGCACCGCCAGCTCGTAGGCCAGGGCCGAGTTGAACATCGTGTCGGCGTTCTCCTGGTAGGGGAAGATGTAGCGCTCCTCTCCGCGGCGCACCCGTTCCCAGTTGGTGATCGTCTCCCGGGCCGGGTACCCCCGGTCCCGGGCGTCGCGGACGATGCGCCGGAGCAGGCGCGTATCGGTGGTGGGGACGCGGTTGTGCCGGTCCAGGTTCAGTTGGGTCAGGGCGGAGACGTAGACCCGGTAGATGCAGCCCGGCGGGATGCGCGGGACCAGGTTCGGGTTCAGCCCGTGCAGCCCTTCGATCAACAGCACCTGCCCTGCCTGCATGCGCAGGGAGCGGCCGGCCTCCCGCTCTCCGGTGACGAAGTTGAAGCGGGGCAGCGTCACCTCGCTGCCTTCCGTCAGGGCCAGCAACTGCTCGTTGAATAGGTCCAGGTCGATGGCGTGCAGGCTTTCGTAGTCAGGCTCCCCGCTCTCGTCGAGGGGCGTGTCTTTCCGCGAGAGGAAATAGTCGTCCAGGCTGACCGGCAGCGGGCGGATGCCGTTGGCCAGCAGTTGCACTCCCAGCCGCCGGGCGAAAGTGGTCTTGCCGGCCGAGGAGGGGCCGGCGATGAGGACCAGCCGCACACGGTCGCGCTGCTGGGCGATTTCCCGGGCGGTCTCGGCGATGCGCTGGGCGTGGAATGCCTCGGCCACCAGGATGACCTCGCGGATGCGCTTCTGGTCGATGGCCCGGTTCAGCCCGGCCACGTCCTCGATCTGCAGAAAGTCCAGCCATTCCCCGTACTGGCGAAAGATGGCCGCCAGCTTGGGCGAGTCCCGAAACGGGGGCAGGACGTCCGGCTGCGAGCGCCGCGGGAAGCGCAGGATGAAGCCCGGCGGGTAATGGTGCAGGGCGAAAAGCCGCAGATACCCGGTGGAGGGGAGCATGTGCCCGTAGAAGTAGTCGCAGAGACCGCGCAGCTCGTACACCGTCAGGTAGTCTTTCTGCCGGTAGTCCAGCAGCTGGACCTTGTCCAGGTACGCCTGCCGCTGGAAGATCTCCCGGGCCTCGGCCAGCGGGACACGCCGCTTGACGATCGGCAGATCGGCTTCCACCAGTTCCCGCATGCGCCCTTCCAGCCGGGACAACTCCTCGGGACGGAAGGGCGATCGCCCCTCCACCCGGATGAAGAGGCCGCTCAAGGTCAGGGAATGGTCTACCACGATCGCGGCCTCGGGAAAGAGCTCGTGCGCTGCCACCGTCAGCAGGAAGGAGAGGGAGCGCTGGTAGACGCGCACCCCGTCGCCATGGGTCAGCGCGATCGGTTCGACGGCGACGTCGCGCTCCACCGGGCAGGTCAGCTCGACCAGCTTGCCCTCCATCATGGCGGAGACGACCAGGGGGTCCTCCGGCCGGCGGATAGCGGCGACAAAGGCCTCCAGCGGAGTGCCCGCGGAGGCCTCGAAGATGCGGCCATCGGGGAAGCGGACCTGGACGGTCTCCCTGGGCTGGCCCGGCCGGACCGGGGGGAGGGAACGGCCCTGGGTCGGGATAGAGTTCATGGGGGGCATGGGTTCCTCCTGCAGGGATAGGGAGTAGGCAATGCGTGTACCCCCGCTTCACGCCTCGGCTGCGCTGCTTCCCTTCCCCGCTCCTCCGCGCACCCGGTGGATCTTCAAGAAGTTCGTCGGTCCCCGCGTCGCCACCGGCATGCCGCCCATGAGGACCACCAGGTCGCCGGGCTGCAGGTGGCCCTGGGCGACCAGTTCCTGCTCCACCAGCTGGATCATCCCGTCGGTGTCCTGGGCGGGGGGGCAGAGGACAGGAGTGACACCCCAGAGCAGGCTCAGCCGCCGCCAGACCGCCTCGTCGGGCGTCACCGCCAGGATGGGGACGCGCGGGCGGTCCTTGGAGATCAGCCGGGCGGTGAAGCCGGACTGGGAAAAGGCGACGATCGCCTTCAGATCCATGTCGTGGGCGATCTCCCGGGCGGCGTGGCTGATGGCGTGGGCATAGGTGGGGGTGGCGCGCTGCTCCTCCAGGCCGGCGCCGAGGTCGCCGTGCCGGCCGCTGCGTTCGGCTTCGGCGACGATGCGGGCCATCATCTGCACCGCCTCCAGCGGATACTCGCCGATGGCCGTTTCGCCCGAGAGCATGACCGCGTCGGCTCCGTCGATGACCGCGTTGGCCACGTCGGAGGCTTCGGCCCGAGTGGGGCGGGGGTCGTGCAGCATGGATTCGAGCATCTGGGTGGCGACGATGACCAGGCAGCCCCTCGAGTTCGCCTGTTCGATGATCTGCTTCTGCAGGATGGGGACTCGTTCCGGGGGCAGTTCCACCCCCAGGTCTCCCCGGGCTACCATGACCCCGTCGCTCGCTTCCAGGATGGCCGGGAGGTCCTCCAGGGCCTGGGGCTTCTCGATCTTGGCGATCAGCGGCACGTTCTGACCGTGCTCGGCGATCAGGCGGCGGGCCTCGCGGACGTCCTCGGCGCGGCGGACAAAGGAGAGGGCGACGTAATCGACCCCCAGGGAGAGGCCGACGGCCAGGTCGCGGTGGTCCTGGTCGGTGAGCGAAGGCAGGCGCAGGGGCAGGCCGGGAAAGTTCACCCCCTTGCGGTCGCCCAGGGTGCCGCCATGGAGGACGCGGCAGACCAGGTCCACCTCCTCGACGGCGACGACCTGGAGCTCGATGCGGCCATCGTCCATGAGGACGTGGCTGCCCGGGGGGATGTCTGCGGCCAGCGTTGGGTAGCTCACCGGGATCAGGTCGCTGCTGCCATTCACCGGCCGGCCGGTGAGCAGTACCGTCGCTCCCTCGTGCAGTTCGATCGGCCCCCCGGGGAAAGAGCCCGTGCGCAGCTTCGGGCCGGGCAGGTCCTGCAGGATAGCCACCGGCAGGCCGAGCTCGGCCGAGATGTGGCGCACGCGCTCCAGCCGCTGGCGATGTTGCTCGTGCGTGCCGTGGGAAAAGTTCAACCGGAACACGTTGGCCCCGGCCTGGACCAGGGAGTGGATGGCGGCCTCGCTATCGCTGGCCGGCCCCAGCGTGGCGACGATCTTGGCCCGACGCATGGCGACCTCCTGGCGGTAGGGGTGCAATTGAATGGCTCCCCTGCCAGCTACAGTATACTACGCCTCGGTGGGAGAGGCAACTGCCAAAAACGTCGGGGATAGCGCAATAAGTCTGCTTCGACCCCCAACCCGGCTACGCCTTTTCCACCTACGCCGGGGCCGCCATTGCCCGGCACATCTGGCTGGCGGTCGCCCGAATGTCCCGCCCGCAGGGGGCCTGGCCTGCGGCGGAGATGCCTGACCCGGCGGAGCAAGCTGCCGACGCCTGGTGGGCTGTCCATGTCCGGGCCGCCCTCCACCAGGCCCTGACCGGCCTGCCGGTCCGCCTGCGGCGGGTGCTCGTCGCCCATTACGGCCTGGACGGTCAAGCCCCCCAGCCCCTGGCCGAGATCGGCCGCCAACTGCACCTGAGCGGCGAGCGCGTCCGCCAGCTGCGCAACGAAGCCCTGGCCCTGCTGCGCTTGCCCGCCCTCTCCGGGCGCTTGCGCCTGCTCTGCGACCAGAACGACCGCGCCGCCTACGCCCGCGCCAAAGCGCTGCACGGGCCTGGCTGCGCTCCCGGCGACGGAGGCGGCCATGACCAGGCAACTTATCCCCGCCCAGGAGCATTTGCCGGACCACGCCCTCGCGGAGAGTCCGTTCCAGCGCCTCACTCCGCTCTCCCGGCCAGAACTGCTGGCCACACGCGCCATCCCCGCCGCCGAGCGGCGCCTGCTGCCCGACTTTGTAGACCTCTTCCAGTGGTCGGCCATCCGCCCCCGGCGGCTAAGTTGGGGCGGTCACGGCCCCGCAACCGTGACCGCCTAACCCCCAGGGAGATGCGCTCGCGGCCGTTGCCCTGTGTCCGACGGCATACCTGCACACGCCCGAAAAACAGCCGGACTCGCCGGAGAGCACATTTCGCTGCCTGCGCACTCCTCTCCCCCGCCCCTCTGGCTGTGGTCCGAGACCGCGGCCCTGTGTTCCCTACCGACTTGTTGCACGAAAAAGCGCCGGCAAACTCCTCATCCTCCTTCCATACCGACCTCAACACTGCCACGCCGCTTCACGGCGGTCGTCCGAGGCAATGTTCTCGAAACCACTTGTTGCGCTATCTCGTCCGGAAACCACTTGACAAACGACTGGCGGGTCGCTATAATGGGATTCGTTCCCCGGTACCAGAAGCAAGCAGACTCCCCAATCGGCCTGCGATGTTTGCCGTCGTCTCTGGTTACCTCAATCCCGCAGACATGCCCCAGCGAGGAGGTGATGTGGAGTTGCCCTCGACCGGATTGGAATCGGCCCATGTCATGAAAACGGATAGGAGGATAGGATGAAACGAGCACTGGTATTCTCGGGCACACTTTTTCTCCTGGTCATCCTGGTATTGCCCCTCTCCGTCGGCGCGCGCGTGGTCGGCCCAAGGGCAGCCGGGGGGACGACTGCCGCGGCCCCTCAGCCCCAGCCCCCTACTCCCCCGTTCCAGCGGGTGATCACGGGCACTGATGGGGCCATCGAAAAGATCCACCCGAACCTGAGAGAGGCGGCTCAGGCCGGCGGAGACGAGTGGGTGCCGGTGAACGTCTTCCTCACGTCCGGGGCCAGCCCGGATGGCATCACCCACCTCTTCGACCACCCGATCGTCCGCACGTTCCTTGGGCTCACCTCGGTGGTGGGCAAGGTGCGGGCAGAGCACCTGATCAAGCTGGCCGCGAGCGATGCCGTGGACGTCGTCCTGGACCCACAGCCCTACACCCCGCCGCCGCGGACTCTTGACCCGGATATGATCCAGCGCCTGGCCCGCGCTCAGCAGAACATCCGTGCCCGGCTGGAGGATCGTCCCATCCCGCGCGCCCCCCGCCCGGACAATGACACTGGGATCGAGGGCTGGTGGGATATCACCAAGGGCCATCGCTCCTCGTACGCCTGGAAAAACGGCTACACGGGCGACGGGGTGATGGTTGCCGTCATCGACTCCGGCGTGGACTTTTCCCATCCCGACCTGCAAGGCACCTGGGCGGTCTACCCGGTGACCAGCACGACGATCCCGGAGGAGTACCTCGAGGCCTACGGCGGCTGGCCCATCGCCTTCGACAGCCGCTCCATGGATGCCTATGCCCATTATGGCGGGCCTGCCCCAGACACCTGGTACGCCGACACCTCCTATACCGTCCAGGTCCATCGCCTGTACCTGCCCCTGGTCCAGAAGGGCTTCGAGGCGTCGCTGAACGCTGCCAACGCGGCCCCACAGAACGGGGGCACGTTGCGAGCGGCGATCTCCTTCGACGGGAAGACCTACTTCGTCCCCGGGACCAGCAAGAGTGGGGCCTATCACATCGGCTACCACCCGGACACGGCGCTGGAAGCGTGGTGGTACGGCGAGCCGGTGGCCGTGCTGGTGGTGGACGAGAACACCGCCGGCGTCTACGACACGGTCTACGTGGACCTGGATGACGATTATGACTTCACCAACGAGAAGCCGGCCACCCGGGACGACCCCATCTCCTGGATGGACTTTGACCTCGATGGCTACGCCGACCTCTCCGGTGGCATGATCTACTTCATCGCCGACGGGCTGAACCATCCGCCTGGATTCGACTGGCTCTATGGGGTCCCATTTGCCCCACCTGGTCCCGGCGACATGGTCGCCTTCATGCTGAACGACCCGCTGCTGGCCGGCGGCGATCACGGCCAGCTCTGCGCCTCTGCCGTGGTCGGCCAGGGACTCATCGATGGCGACGCTCCGCCGTGGAAGCCCGCGGGGGTCGGTGGCATGGTCCAGGGCGGTGGACTGAACACCAAGGTCGTCGCCATGGGCAACTACTACCAGGGCGGCAACGAGACCGACTTCTACGCGATGGTGGCTCTGGGCTACGACGGTATCCCCGACAGCGGCGATGAGCCCCTGATTGCCAGCATGAGCTACGGGTACTCGGGGACCGACAACGATGTCTGGGACGAGACGAGCAGGTTCCTGACCTACGTGAACGTCTTCTACGCTCCCCATACCTCCTTCATGGGCTCCACCGGGAACGGTGCTCCCGGCTATGGCACCGTCAACTCGCCCAGCCCGGTGACGGGGGTGAGCGTTGGGGCTTCCACCCAGTACGACTCCTGCGGGGTATTTGACCCGATCGAGACCGCCCTGCAGATGCTCTGGGGCGATGTCCAGAGCTGGAGCGACTCCGGCCCCGGTGCGGATGGCAGTGTCGGCGTCTCGGTCCTGGCCAACGGAGCCTGGGGGGCCGGCGACATGGCCCTGAACGAGTGGGGCGATGGTTGGACGGCCTGGTATTCCTGGGGCGGTACCAGCCGCTCTACACCCGTCGCCGCCGGCAACATGGCGCTGATCTACGATGCCTTCTTCCAGGCCCACGGCGAATACCCCGAGTTCCAAGAGGCACGGTCGCTGATGATGGCCGGGGCGAACGATGCCTTCTATGACCCGGCCCGCCAGGGCGCCGGCGTCCTCAATGCCGAGCGCTCGACCTGGGTGGCCGGAGGCGACTACGGCATCTATGCCTTCCCCGACACCTGGACCTTCGGCGACTATCGCGGGGACAACTTTCTCAGCTTCGCCAACATCATGGAGCCCGATGAGAAGTCCGGGGTGGAGTTCGACCTGGTCAACGATTCGGACAACCCGATCACGGTCATCCTGGAGGACGCCCACTTTGTCCTCATGGGCAAGGAGGAATGGTCGTTCGTCGCCAGGAACAGCATCGAGCAGGTCAACTTCTCCAAGCCCGACTACCTCTTCCCCGCTACCCGGTGGGTGGAGCCCGGTGGCCCTTACTACGGCGCCGACTTCATGGCTGCCAACCTGGTCTTCCCCTACAACAAGTTCAGCCTGAGTAACCCGGAGACCGGCCCGTTGAACTGGAACAGCCGCTGGCGGGTGCTCATCTACGATTGGACCGACCTCGACCTCGACGGCGACCTGTGGACCGACACCAATGGCAACCAAGCCGTGCAGTGGGACGAAATCGATGCGGGCGAGTACAACCGCTACGGCTACGGGTACAGCGCGGGCACGACCATGATGCAGTCGGCGGGCGATCCCTCCCACCGCTACCACGACGGGATCTACGTCGGAGTGCAGCACCGCACCGTCAGCAAGCTCATCCCGACCACGACCTTGGGGCTCCAGGTATCCTTCTACGACCGGGTGGATTGGCCCTGGTTGGAGACCGACGCCGTTACGTTGACGGTACCTGCCCATGACGAGGCTACGTTCGATGCCACCATGTCCGTGCCGGATGATACACCCTATGGCTTCTACCAGGGCGAGATCCTGGTGTACGATCCCGGCTACGGGATGTACCCGGCGCACACCCTGGTGATCCCGGTGGCCGTCAACGTTGCCGCCTCGGGGACCTCCTTCCAGTTTGGCAACGTGGACCAGGACTTCCCCTACGACAATGGCAGCGTCGCCGGCTACTTCGACTGGAGCTGGCGGGCCGAGAGCGGCGACTGGCGCTTCTTCTTCACCGACGTTCCCGAGGACCACCTCCCCGCGGGGACCAACCTCCTGGTGCACACGGTCTGGCCTACTGTCACCTATCCCACCGACCTGGATACCCTCATCTTCGGGCCGACACTGGACGGCTTTTCGGCTGACTACCCTGGTCTGTTTGGCCCCTACATGCTGGAGAAGGTCGGCGGGAGCGAAAAGACTCTCCAGGACGCCGGAAAGTGGCTCTTCAAGACCGCCACCGGCACCACTGAGGAGTGGGCGTCCGGGGTGGTCACGAACGGCCTGCACCTGGTCGCCCTGCACAACGTCCTCTACAACCCGGGCAATGGGCTGCTCCAGGAAGTGCCCTTCAGCGCCACCGTCGGCACGCTGTCGGTCGTACCCAACCCGGTGGAGGTCTGGAGGGACCTGCTTCTGGCCAACAAAGGCGCCGTCACTCTTTCCGGCGTGTTGATGACGGCGACCTCCTCGCTGGCCCTGCCCGGGTTGGGGTTGGTGGGGTCGGCCTATGGCCTGAGCCAGCCCACGGAGTGGGACGATGAGCCCATCTCGCCAGGCCCTACCTCGTGCGACTGGAGCTACGTCTTCACCCCGACCAACGCCGGCTACATCGAGATTACCACCGCTAGCCCGGACATCACCGACATCGACCTCTTCCTCCAGCGGAAGGTGGGGGCAACCTGGCTTTCGGTTGCGTCGTCGGGTGGGCCCACAGCGGCGGAATACGTGAAGGTGATCTTGCCGGTGGACGGGACCTACAGAGTCTGCGTGGACGACTATACTGGGATCGCGGGCCACTTCGACATGCTCCTGACGATGCCCGCCGGAACCGACCTGTCGATCACGGGCCTGCCCTCCGGGGCAGTCACACCGGGCGTGCCGGTCAACTTCAACCTGAACTACGTCGACAAGGCTGATGGCGACTGGTACGGCGTGCTCTTCGTCGGTCCCGAGGCCGCGCCTACGGCCATCATGATCCCGGTCACCATCCACTTCGTCGCACCGTAGGGATGATGGGCCAAGTCCTGGGGGGCCAGCTGCGGCTGGCCCCCCAGGGTGGGAAATCGGTGGTGGTCCCCTCTGGACCACATGAGCGGAGCCGGCAGGCACCCTGTCCTGCCGGCTCTTGTTTACTCGGATGTTCGGGCTGCCTACGGGCAGTTGGTTCCTGGTTCGTAGATCTGCCGGCCGAACCCTTCCTCGGTGGCCGAGTTATCGTAGATCTCCTCGATGGTGAAGAGGTAGGCCGGCCGCTCGGCCCACAGTTCCGGGTGGGGGTGGTGGTAGACGTCGTGCTGGGCGTTGAGCAGGCGGTGGTAGGGCGAGCCTGGGCCGTGGATTTCGGCCCGGCCGCGCAGTTCGAAGCTGACCACGGGGGGCTCGTAGAAGAGCAAGGTGGCCCGGTTGTCCGCCTGCAGGTTGGCGTAGGTGTGCTGGCGGGCCAGTTCCAGCGTGCCCAGCCGGGCAAAGTCGAGCCGCTCCTCGCCCCGTGGGCCGTAGAGCAGGTCCGCCAACAGGCGCAAGCCCTCCTGGCTGTAGCCGGGCCGCCAGCCCCGTTCGATGTGGGCCAGGTAGGCGGCCAGCGTTTCCTCCAGGAACGGCGCTTTCGGGGTGAAGCCGATCCCCTTGATGGAGGCGTTCAGGCCGGCCGGCCCGCAACTGACCACCACCGGGTTGTGCCGGGTGAAGCCGCTGACCGCTACTTTCCTCTCAATCCCAACTCGTCAGCGATTCCCTGCATCGCCTCCAGGACGATGGCGATGTGCTGCTCCAGCGGCACGCCCAGGTCGGCGGCGCCCTGCTCGATCTCCTGGCGGTTGGCCCCGCGGGCGAAGGCCTTGTCGTGCCACTTCTTCTGCACCGATTCCACCGTCACGTCAAAGATGCTCCTGCTCGGCCGCACCAGGGCCACAGCCACGATCAGGCCGCTGAGTTCGTCCACGGCAAAGAGGGCCCTGGCCATGCGCGTTTCGCGCGGGATGCCGGTATAAGAAGCGTGGCTGGCTGCCGCCTGGATCAGTTCCTCTGGCCAACCGCGCTCCTGCAGGATCTTCATCCCTTCCCAGACGTGGTCCTGTTGAGTGGGGTAGCGTTCGTAGTCAAAGTCGTGGATCAGCCCGACGATGCCCCAGGTCTCCTCGTCTTCGCCGAAGTGGCGGGCGTAGGCGCGCATGGCGGCTTCCACCCCCAGGGCGTGCTTGAGCAGGTTCGGGTTCTGGGTGAACTCGGTCAGGAGTTGCCACGCACGTTCCCGGTTGAGCGCCATCGGGTCCTCCTTCCTTGAGGCGCAATTGTCGGGCACAATGGCGATGTGCCCTCATCGTTCAGTCAACTTGGCGGAGTCCTTATTCTAACATCGCTGCCTGCTTTTGACAAATCCCTGGGGCCAGGATTTGCCAAACGAACCCGTCTATGCTAAACTTTGTCCGCAGTGTGAGGACAGCACCCAGGGAGAGTGGGCAATGAGAGTGGTCATCCTGGCAGGAGGCTTTGGTAGCCGGCTTCAAGAGGAGACGGCGGTCAAACCGAAACCGATGGTGGAGATCGGCGGCCGGCCGATGCTGTGGCACATCATGAAGATCTATTCCGCCTGTGGGTACAAGGAGTTCATCATTGCCCTGGGATACAAGGGGGAGGTGATCAAGAACTACTTCCTGAACTACTACTACCTGCGCAATGATATCAGCATCGGGCTGGCCAACGGTCATGTCCGAGTCCACGATGGGGCGCCGCGGGAGGATTGGCTGGTCCATCTGGTCGATACCGGCCTCGGCACGGAAATCGGAGGACGCCTCAAGCGGCTGGCCCCTTGGGTGGGTGGTGAGGCGTTCATGATGACCTACGGTGACGGGGTGGCGGACATTGACATCCACGCGCTGGTCGCTTTCCATCGCCGGCACGGCAAACTGGCCACTGTGACCGCGGTTCGCCCGCCAGCCCGCTTTGGAGGACTGGGTTTCCAGGGGGATATGGTCGTCCGGTTCACGGAGAAGCCCCAGGTCGGGGAGGGCTGGATCAATGGCGGGTTCTTCGTGTTGGAGCCGCGTGTCCTGGACTACATCGAGGGCGATCAGACGATCTTTGAGCACGAGCCGTTGGGGAGGTTGGCCGCAGATGGGCAGCTGATGGCCTATCGTCATGAAGGGTTCTGGCAGTGCATGGATACCCTGCGGGACGTGCGCCTGCTGGAGAGCCTTTGGGAAAGCGGGCAGGCCCCGTGGATGGTGCAGAGAGCTTGAGTGCGCAGGGGATGACAATGTTCGTCCTGGTTACCGGTCATGAGGGGTATATCGGAGCGGTCCTGGCGCGGACGTTGCACGAGCGCGGCTATGAACTGAGAGGGATCGACTGCAACTACTACAGGGGCTGCGACTTCGCCCCCCCCCTGCTCTCGATCCCCACCATACACAAGGACATCCGCGACGTGACGGGGGCCGACCTGGCGGGGTGCGATGCGATTGTGCACCTGGCTGCGCTGTCCAACGACCCTCTGGGTGAGCTGGCCCCTGCCTGGGCGGAGGAGATCAACCACCGCGCATCCGTGCATCTGGCCAGGCTGGCCAGGAGCGCCGGGGTTCTGCGCTTTCTGTTCGCCTCTTCGTGCAGCATGTATGGGGCTGGTGGTGGCGACACTCCCCTCACCGAAGAATCTCCTCTCCAACCGATCTCCGCCTATGCAGTCTCCAAGGTGGAAGCGGAGCGGGATATCGCCGAAATGGCCGATGACCGGTTCTCGCCCGTCTTTCTCCGGAATGCGACGGCCTATGGTGTCTCCCCGCGGATGCGGTTCGACCTCGTGTTGAACAATTTGGTGGGGTGGGCGTTTACCACGGGCAAGGTTCGCATCCTGAGCGATGGGACTCCCTGGCGGCCCCTTGTCCACGTGGAGGACATTGCGCGCGCCATGGTGGCCTTTCTTGAGGCCCCGCGTGAGGATGTGCACAACAGGACCTTCAATGTGGGGATCACCAGCCAGAACTTCCAGGTGCGAGACATTGCTCAGGTGGTGCAGGAGACAGTGCCCGGTTGTGTCATCGAGTATGCCGGACAGACGGGGCCCGATCCACGCAACTATCGGGTTGACTTCGAACGGATCCGGCAAACATTGCCCGCGTTTTCCCCCAAGTGGACGTTGGAGAAGGGTGCCCAGCAAGTCTATGAGGCCTGTCGGGCGGTAGGGTTGACCTTCGAGCAGTTCCAGAGCCGCACCTATTCCCGCGTGCAACAGCTCCGATATCTCCTGAATTGCCAAGCGCTGGACCGTTCCCTGCGTTGGAGGTGAAGATGATTCAGGAGGTTCAGGTCATCCCGCTCAGGCAGATTCCCGATGAGCGGGGCAAGATCATGCACATGTTGCGGTCCGATGATCCCCATTTCCGGAAGTTCGGCGAGATCTATTTCGCATTCGTCTATCCAGGGGTCATCAAGGCGTGGCACCTGCACACGCGGACGACCCTCAACTACGCCGTCGTCATAGGGATGATCAAGCTGGTGCTGTACGACGACCGCGGGGACTCCCCGACGCGGGGGGAGTTGCTCGAACTCTTTGTGGGTGAGGACAACTACTGTCTGGTCACTATCCCCCCGGGCGTCATCAATGGCTACAAGGTCATTGGGGCCAAACCCGCCATCGTGGCCAACTGTGCCACCGAACCCCATGACCCACAGGAGATCATTCGGATCGACCCCTTCGATCTGCGGATCCCCTACAACTGGACCCTGAAACATCGGTAAGGTGAGCATGCGCGTCTTGATTGTCGGCGCCTCGGGCTTCCTGGGGGGATATTTGTTTGAAGCCTTTCGGGCCGAGCACTGGGTACAGGGGACCTTCCGTCACTGTCCTGTGAAGGGATTGCTCCACCTGGATTTGACCGATCCCGTCGTGGTGCGGGCTGTGCTGGTACAGATGCGGCCGGAGGTCGTTCTGCACCCGGCGGCGATGCCGGACGTGGAATACTGTGAGACCCATCCTCAGGAGACCTGGGCGGTCAATGTGGGGGGCACGGCGAACCTGGCCGACGTCATCCGCGAGATCGGATCCCGGCTGGTCTTCTTCTCCTCGGACTATGTCTTTGACGGGCAAGGCGGCCCCTACTCGGAGGAGGTTATCCCTCGTCCGATCAGCGCGTATGGCCGGCAAAAAGCGGCCGGTGAAGAACGGGTCCGCTCTGCCGTGCCAGACTGCCTGATCATTCGTACCACGGTCGTCTACGGCTGGGAACGCGCACGGAAGAACTTTGTGGCCAAGCTGATCGACGACCTGCGGGCTGGCCGCTCAGTGCGCGTCCCGGTAGACCAGGTAGGTAGCCCCACCTACGTGCGCAATCTGGCCCAGGTTGTGAAGGAACTGGCGGAAAAGGGCCATCAAGGCATCTGGAACGTGGTAGGGCCGGAGTTGATGAGCCGCTACGCGTTCGCCTGCCTGGCAGCGCGGGTCTTTCATCTGCCGGAAGAGCGCATCGTCCCTGTCACCACGCCTGAGTTGGGCCAGGTTGCTCCACGCCCCTTGCAGGCCGGCCTGCGTGTGGACAAGGTGCGGAGCGTGATCCAGGCCCGACTGCTGAGGCCGGAAGAAGGCTTACAGGACATGCGCGCTCGGGAGGATGAGGAAGGCCGGCTGGGGTAAGAGCGACTCTCAGGAGGTAGGCATGGATGAGGCAGAACGTCGTATTCGTGAAACCATATTCACCCAGGTCCGGGAGCTGTTCCAGCAGTGCCGGTCCAGAGAGAGGTTTGTCCCCGGGGAATCCAGGGTACCGTATGCGGGGAGGGTCTTTGATGAGCAGGAGGTGATCGCCCTGGTTGATGCCTCCCTCGACTTCTGGCTCACCGAGGGGCGCTATGCTGCCGAGTTCAGCCAGACGCTGGCCCGCTTCTGCGGGGTCAGGTATGCGGTTCTGACGAACTCCGGTTCCTCGGCCAATCTGCTGGCACTGAGTGCTCTGACGTCGCCGAGACTTGGGGAAAGG
>Ga0315296_10003169_pt1 | contig 13829 bp, 15 predicted proteins | sample YL17G14_18_MG_FD_203921 | JGI IMG/M metagenome (GOLD analysis project Ga0315296, IMG submission 203921) | Sediment microbial communities from Yellowstone Lake, YNP, Wyoming, USA - YL17G14_18 | ecosystem: Environmental > Aquatic > Freshwater > Lake > Sediment | place: USA: Wyoming | collected... | reverse complement strand
GAAAGCGTTCTGCTACAACCTGTTGATGAACCTAAGCGCGGGTAGTTAGAGAACGATTAAAAAACGGCGCAACGAGTCAAGTGAAAAAGATCAAAGGATTTTATTCGTTATTTATGCAACACAGCAGCGGCGGGAAGTCCCCTTCCGGAAGGGAGGGGATGAGAGCCGCCGAATACTTTCGGTGCTGCCCAACTGTAACCAGGTATAAAACACGTTTCTGCGGCAATTTGAGCCTATTTTCGTTTGTTTATAAATTACTTTCGGTCACCCCTCCCCAAAGGGGAGATAAATGGTCGGCTGGAATTGTTGCTGGAGTGGGAAGTCACCATGGCGATTGAGAAAAATGTACTGAAGGGCAGAAGTATACTTAGCTGCAAGTTCCGCCTATATCCCTCAAAGACAACTGAGAAAACGCTTAACCGACAAATGGCACTTTGCAGGTGGCTCTACAACCGCCTGCTTTCCGAGTTGAGCATGGTACACGAGAAGGGAATAAAGCTGAAACGGACGGATACCCAAGCCCTAATTGTTTATTTGAAGCGCCACGATAATCCGGAGCTTGATGAGGTGTACTCAAAAGTCCTACAAATGGTCAACTACCAGCTCTGGTCGAACATCGGGGCGTTAGCAGGGCTGAAGCGGAAAGGCAGGAGGGTTGGCAAGCTGAGATTCAAGGGCAAATGGTTTAAGACGCTGAACTTCAACCAGTCGGGCTTCAAGCTTGAGAACGGGAAGCTCGTCCTTTCAAAAGTTGGAGAGATCCCCATCAAGCTGCACCAGAAAATCGGTGGAGAAGTGAAAGGAGTAATCGTGAAGCGTGAAAACTCCAAGAGATGGTGTGCGATATTCCAAGTCGAGGACGAGCCGGAGCTTCTGCCTGAGACCGGCCGCAAGATTGGCATAGACGTCGGGATAAGGCACTTCCTGACCGACACCGAGGGCAGGCAGGTGGAGAACCCGCGCTTCTATGAGCGAACGCTCGAGCGAATAAGGATAATGCAGCGGCAGCTATCGAAGAAGCAAAAGAGTTCGGCCAAAAAAGAGAAGGCCAAGATCAAACTTGCAAGAGTGCATGAGAAACTCGTGAACCAGCGCAACGACTTTTTGCACAAGCTGTCGAGATTCTACGTGAACAACTACGACGTGATAACAGCAGAAGACCTGAATATCGCGGGGATGGTGAGGAATCACAACCTTGCCCAACGCATACTCGACGCCTCTTGGGGAAAATTCCTTCACATGCTGTCCTACAAGGCTGAGAGAGCTGGTAGGCAGTTTGTGGAAGTGAACCCGAGAGGCACTTCGCAGGAATACAAGCGTGGAGAGTTAGATAGGGATTACAACGCGGCCCTCAACGTTTTGGAGCGAGGGCTGGTAGGGCTGGGATGGCCCGAACTAACGCCTGTGGAGATGGGACCTCTACTCCGAGTTCCGGCTTCGGCCGTGATCGCGGGGCAAGCCCCGTCGCTGAAGCAGGAAGCCCTCTGCGATAGCTTGGGGTAGTTCACTCCTTTGCCTAACGGAGTGCCAAAAACTTGCGTTTTGCGGCCCTTATCGTCCCAGATACCCCAAGAACTCTAAAAGATACCATTTTTGCGTGATTTTCCCTGGCACTCGACATTGACGCCTTGATTTCATCGACCTGCTTATGGCCGCAACGAAGGAGACCGAGCCGCGAATTCTCATCGTAGAGCACAAGTTTTAACATCGATTGTTCCACCTTCGGCCTGCTGGCACGTAAAAAATTGATTGTTTGCAAAACATCTGGCACGCTCGCTTTCCTCATCGACTCAAACGCGATGTATCTGCGCTTCTTCCTCATCTTTTTGGCCCGCCCCAACGAATTTCTCGACAAGACCAACAGCTATCTCACGTTTTGCGGGGAATGCCGCCGTCTTCAACTTGAGGTGAATCGCGTCCCCACTTTCGGCGAGCACCAACTCTCCACGGTAAGCAAGCTGCTTGTCGAACCTCAGATATATGCGGCAAGAATCATCAATCTTCATGGGTAAGATGCCGCGGATATTATCAAGCTCACCGGCACGCAACTTTGCCACCACGCGTTCCCAGAGTTTGCGCAGGAGTATCTTGCGGTTGACCCTCGCCTCGAAGCCCGTGATCGGGTTGCCGTGATGTCCTTTCAGCTTCGACTGCCTGACCTCAACAGCTTCAGGCAACAAAGTTCTCAAAGCTTCCAGCACGCACTGCTCGTCCTCGGTCGCGTGCGCATGCGTGCTCACGACCGCGCTGCTGAACGGAAACTCCATTTGCTCACTTTATTCTTCCTCGTGCGCGGACGCTCGGCCTCATCCGCTCCGAGCCCTTCCCCTTCGACATCAGTCCTCTTGATTGCCTACCCGCCCGCGTCAGGCCCCGATACACCCGCCCGCGCTGGGCCTTGTTTGCTACCCATGCAAAATTGGGATCGCTTTTGATTGCCGGGTGATTTGGGTCGAGCATTATAACCTCAAAATATTCTCGGGTACCGTCAGACCCCAGAGGATAAGAGTTGAGAACCTCTAAGTTTGGGTACTTCCGGGCTGCCCGTTCCTCCGCGATCAGTTGAATGCTCTTCTTTGGCACTATCTTCGAAACACCCATCCGCTTGGGCCTACGACCGCGGGATGGCCTTGCTTTGCGTCTACCGCCCTTTCTGACACGGGCCCTGACCACAACAACTCCCTGCTTTGCCTTGTATCCGAGCGTTCTGGCCCTGGCCAGCCTAGTCGGATGCTCAACACGAGCGATGGCTGATCCTCGCCGCCATTCACGCATACGGCTGCGCATGAGTTCGTGCAATTCTCCTTCCACTTTCTCACTACCTGTCCTACACAATGACATCCTTTATCTTCTTCGCGACGATAACCGCTGCGTCGCGCTGGGCCTCCACCGTCGACGCCCCCACATGCGGTGTCAATATCACATTCGACAGCTTAAACAGCGGGCTATCGACCGGCGGCTCTATTTCGTAAACATCCAGGCAGGCCCCGGCAATCCTCTTATTCTGCAACGCTTCGATCAACGCTTTCTCGTCTATAATTTTGCCACGAGAGGTATTGACCAGCACCGCCGTGGGCTTCATCAGTTCCAGCTCCCGCTTTCCTATCATCTGCTTGGTGCCGGGTAGCAATGGAACATGCAAGGTTATGTAATCAGATTCCCGCAGCAATGCGTCCATGTCCACGTACTCTCCCCCTGTCTGCCCGGCGAACTCCCGGTTTTGCACCACATCACAAAGAAGCAGTTTCATCTGGAACGATTTCGCCCTGTGCCCGACCGCCTGTCCGATGTGTCCTGTGCCGATAATCCCGAGCGTTTTGCCCCTCAACTCAGTCCCCATGAGCTCTTTCTTCTCCCATCTGCCCTGCTTGGTACTTGCATCCCCTCGCGGGATCCGCCTCGCAAAAGAGAGCATGTGCCCGATAACCAGCTCGGCCACGGCAACCGTTGGCGCCTCTGGCGCGTTGATGACCTTGATATTCCGGGCTTTGGCTGCTTCCACATCTATGTTATCCAGCCCGGCCCCTGCCCTAGCCACTACTCTCAACTTCTTGCCAGCGGCGATGACATCCGCAGTCACATTTGTCGCGCTCCGCACCACCAAAACATCGAAGTCCTTGACCCTCTCCAACAGCTCGTCTGGCTTTAAACCTGTTGCGACCTCAACCTCGGTGAACTCCCTCAGCAGTTTTACGCCATCTTCGTGGAACTTGTCCGCCACCAATACCTTTATCAAACCTAACACCTGCCGAAGAAATTAGCCCACGGTTATTTAAGTATTCTTAGTTTTTCCGTACTCTCTGGTGAACTGCCTGATGGTTTCCCTAAAGCTCGTCCCGGCCTTGATGTTCTTCACCAGAATCTTTAAGCGGTAATTGCTCGCCAACGTCTTCAGCAGCTGAGAAAACAGGAACGGCGGGCGCATGATGAATCTTGAGTAAAAGTCGCTAATCATATCTAGAAGCGCCCCCTCGGTCAGGTTGGACGGATAAACGTTCACAGCGACGAGTTCTTCCTCCCACTGCTCCCCCTCGTTCAAGTGCCCCTCCCTCACGGCCGTTTCCCAGAGATCCATCCCGGGAGAAATGCAGAGCGGATTCATCTGCGGAAAATCCATTCCCTTCAGGCTCATCGCGAAATCGAAAGTTTGCCTGACATCTGCTTCCGTTTCGATCGGGGCGCCCACGATGAACGACCCCACAACGTTTTCGATGCCAGCCCTCTTGCAGTTTCGCACGGCCTTCCTGCTCATCTCAGGAGTGATGTTCTTGGCGTAGTAGTCGAGCACCTTCGGGTTGCCGCTCTCCATCCCGAAGTAGATTATCTTGCAACCGACCCCTGCGAATTTACTCATCAGTTCGCGTGACGCGTGGTCGACCCTCCCTTCGGCCCAGAGGTTCAACTTGATTTTTTTCTCCTTCAGCATGTCACAAATTTTTTCCATTCGTTTTTTGTTCACGAACAAGTTATCGTCGACGAACCCCACTTCCTCGTAGCCATCGTTGTAAAGCTGCTCCATCTCTGCGACGACAGCCTCGGGAGACCTGAACCTAACCGTTCGGTGCGAAAAAGCCGCACATGCGCAGTACCTGCAGGAGTAGGGGCAGCCTCTGGAGGTCAAAACCGTGGTAAACTTTCCGCTACTCCCAAGCATCCCCATTATCTCCGAGTGATACTCCTGCTCAAGAAGCGATCGGTCTGGGGTTGGGATGTCGTCAAGGTTTTGGACCAACGGCCTAGGTGGCGCTTTCACCACACCGCCATCGTGTCTGTATGCTATCCCTGGTATTTTCCCAGTGTCCCCATTTTTTTCCAATGTGTTGACGAGTTCCAGAAAGGAGAACTCACCCTCGCCCATCGCGACATAGTCGATGAACGGATATTTTGTCAGTATCCTATCGTAAGTAAACGTGGCGTGATAATTTCCAAAAACAATTTTAACATCCGGTAGCTCGGCTTTGATTGCCCTCGCGATCTTCACCCCATGTTTGAAAGTTGGCGTCAGCGCGCTAATCCCCACGACCTTGGGGTCCTCCCGCTTGGCTCTCTCTACAATTTTCTCCACTGGCAACTGCATCCTCCCGTTGTCGATGACCTTGACCTCGTACCCTGCGTTCTGCAACACTGTGCCGATGTAGAGTAGGCCCAACGGAGGCCACGCCGCCTGGCTCTCTATCCTCTCGACATGGCCTGTATCTGGGTTTATGAGGACAGCTTTCATCCGCTCACCGCCCCTTCGTCGAAACTATCCGTATAACATCCCCATCCTTTAGCTCGTGGTCCTCGCCAAGCCTCCGCTTTGTTCGTGCATCGATAGCGTGGAGAAATGACTCGCCCAGATCAGAGTGAATTATGTAAGCGAACTCGCGAGCCGTGGTGCCCTTCGGGACTAAAAAAGCATCTGGAAGCACGTTCCCCTTTTTGTCCATAAGTTTGGCCTCATCGTCGACTGGATACACGACAATTAATTTCAAGAGCTCGTAAACTGCCTTGTCCACGACCTGCTGCACTCCAGTCGAGCCCCATCTTTTCATCACCGCCGCAATCTTCTCAAGTGCCTTTTTCTGCTGCTCATTCAAAGATTCGGGTTTCAGGATTGTGAACTCGCTGCCCCCGGAGATATAATCAACCAGGCCCTTCTCGGCTGCACGGCGGAGGACGAGTTCAGCCTCGGAACACGTTGGGACAACTATGTATCCGCGCTGGCCGATGCGACCGATGTTCGGCTCGGCTTCGGGAGTATCCGACTTGTTCGCAGCGATCATTATCGGCTTGCTGGCCTTTCGGAGTTCTGCCACAAACCTGAGCAAGTCGTCGTCCGTCCACTTCTCTGGGTCAGACCGATCGACTGCCGCTTGCTTGAAGGCCTCCATAACGTGGCTCTCTTTTACACCAAGCCCGCTCATTCGCTGTGCTATCTCCTTCACCAAGTCAAGTTTCTCGTACTTCGCCCTCCGCGCGAACCTCAGCCAGTCCTCTGCGAGGAGGCCGCGGAACCACATAACAATCTCAACCTCGAGGAAGTCGATGTCCTTGAGTGGATCGTGAGTCCCTGGGGGGCATGGTTTGCCCCCTGCGTCGGTGGCTCCTGCGGCGTCGATTATGTGGACAAGCACGGACGCCATGCGAAGGTTGTCCAAAAAACGGTTTCCAAGGCCGCGTCCCATATGCGCTCCCTCGACTAGGCCAGCGACATCAATCATCCTCACAGGCACGTAGCGAACCCCATCCACGCACTTCGAGTTCTGTGGGTTGCAGGCCACCTTGAACTCCCGACATGGACACCTGCTCCGTATGTACGTGACGCCAACGTTTGCGTCAATCGTGGTAAATGGGTACCCGGCAACTGGAGCGTTAGCAAGGGTCGCGGCGTTGAAGAACGTGGTCTTGCCCGTGTTGGGCTTGCCGACAAGTCCTAGCTCTAGCATCCTCAACCCATCTCGCCGCGCTCATAACAGCCCGGCTCTCTTCGCTTACCGAAGCTCTTGAGCCCATGCTCGGCGAGTTGGGAGCGGAGCCGTTTAGCGTAGCTCGGCTCGATTTCACCCTTGCTCTCCAGAAAGTTTATTATCTCAAGTGCTTGGCCGTCGTTTTCGCAGCGCTGGATGAAATCCACAGCAGTGGGGTTGTAACCCTGACGGCAATACGCTGCCCTCTCTGCCTCTTTCACGTTGCTCCGCACGGATTGGATTTTAACCGTCCCGCCCTTGCCAAACTCTTCGTCCAAGTTTGGATACTTTTTCCGGAATTCTTCATTAACACGTTCACCCATGAAAAGACCTCAGGGTCTCCACCTTTTCTTCCTCACAACCGGTTCCACGTATATCATAACGTTAGGCGGGACATCTTTGTAGATAACCGCCCCGGGCCCGATAGCTGAATCTGGACCTATTTTCACCCCGACATTTATCGTGCAATTGATGCCAGTCTTGACGTTGTCGGCGATTATTGTACCCAACTTCCGCCTGCCGCTGCTGACCACCTTCCCCCCCACCTTCATCTTGACTGGTTTCTCATCCAAGCGCAAGTTTGCGATGGTAGTCCCCGCTCCAAGGTTACAGTTGCTACCTATGACGCTGTCTCCAACGTAGGACAGGTGCCCGATGTGCGTATGATCCATGACGATTGAGTTCTTTACCTCCACAGCGTTGCCTATCCTGACGTTGTCGCCTATACTCGTGCACGGTCGTATGAAACAATTCGGTCCGATGTCGCAATCTTTACCGATGTAGGTGGGCCCTAAGATGTAAGACCCTGAGCGAATCTGCGAGCCCTCTCCCACATAAACATTGTCTCCCACGTTGGCACCGACCTCGACCTTGCCGTGTATCTCGCTGCGCTGCCCTCGCAGGAAGTACTCATTCGCCACCAACAGGTCCCATGGTCTGCCTATGTCCGCCCATAATTTGAGAGGGGAAGTGTAGACCGCCTTGTTCTCATTAATCAAAATTTGTATGGACGCCGTCAGCTCGTATTCCCCTCGCTTTGACAGCTTCGTTCGCTTGATTGCGTCGAAAATCGCGTGGTCGAAGATGTATACGCCAGCATTAGCCAGCCTACTCTTGATCCGCTTCGGCTTCTCGACCACCTCGCTGACCCTTTCTCCTTTGAGGAAAACTATCCCGAACTGTTCAGGCTCATCGACCTCAATAGTCGCCATGATCCCCCCAAAATTCTTGTTCGAACCAAACTCCTTATGGCGCTTCAGGAGCGCGTTCAGGGATTCTTGGTCAACTAGGGTATCGCCATTCATCACGAGAAAGTGATCTTCACCAACGAAATCCTCCGCCATCAAAACTGCGTTTGCCGTGCCCAGCAGCTCTTTTTGATGTAAATACTCGAGTTTCAAGCCAAACCTCGAGCCATCGCCATACCGGTCGATGATTTGCTCCTTCCCATAACCAACGACTACTGCGACCTCGTCGATTCCGGCATTTTTTAAGAGCGTGAATGTGTGATCGAGGGCAGGCTTTCCCGCAACCGGCAACAGAAATTTCGGCTTTGTGAAGGTGAGGGGACGCATTCGAATGCCAAGACCAGCTGCAAGAACAACAGCTTTCATTATTGACCCCTTAATAATCTGAAGCGGAGTTAATAAAAACTTGAAGATGTGTTGTTTTTCAACTCACGGACACATCACAAACATCAGATTCAGAACGTAGAGCTAACTTTGTATCGCTTTTTTTAACACTTTCACAGATTTTTCAACTATCTCTCTCACGCGCTCAGGAGTCTTGCCCTCCGCGGTGACCCTGATATAAGGCTCCGTTCCCGATGGCCTAACAAGAACCCAACCGTCCTTGAGTTCGAGTCTTATGCCATCGACCGTCAGCGTTCTTACAACACCTGAAAACTCCTTTTTCAATCTGGCTTCGAGTTTCTCCATGGTTCCAACCTTCCGCTCGTTCGGGCATGCCACTTTCTCTCTTGCCGTTAGATACTCTGGCAATGTGTCTAACAGCTCGGATAATTTTTTACCTGTTGAATCGAGTAACTCTAAAATTTTGACAGCTGCGAGGGGACCATCTGGTGCTAGGTGAACACTTGGGAAAATCCACGCACCGCTGGGCTCTCCGCCGAATACCGCACGATGCTCTTTGACCGCTGCGGCCACGCTCACATCTCCTACACGCGTCCGCACAACCTTGCCCCCGACCCCGCTGATGGAATCGTCAACAACACTGGACGCATCCACTGTGGTCACGACGACATCTCCCTTCCGACCAACCTGGTGAACCGCAACCAGCCCAAGTAATTTATCCGCCTGCGCAACTCTGCCTAGCTCGTCAACGGCTGCGATTCTATCCGCATCGCCATCATGCGCGAGGCCTAGATCGGCACCAATTGATTTCACAACGCTGCAGAGTTCCCCTAGGTTCTCTGGCGAGGGTTCAAGCCCACGGCCCGGGAAGAAGCCGTCGATGTGCGAGTTCAGTGTGATCACTTTGCAGCCGATCCTCCGAAGCAGGTACGGCGTCACGAGCGATCCAGCTCCATTGCCGCAATCAATCACGACCTTGTACTCTCGCTTGAGCCTGACTGCCGCTGCGGCTTCGTCGATGTAACTCGTCAGAACCTCGACCTCTCCCACATTACTTACTCGATCCCAGCTCACACGCTTCATCCGCTTACCGAAATAGATGCCCTCAATTTCATCTTCAAGTTGGGGGCTGTAAGCCATGCCGCTAGAGTCCCAGAATTTGACTCCGTTGTACTCCGGAGGGTTGTGAGAGGCTGTAATCATGACGCCAGCTTTCGCGTTAAGGCGACGAACCGCGAAACTTACAATCGGTGTGGGGGCGATGCCGAGTCGCTTAACGTCGCAACCTCCAGAGAGCAGGCCGGATATCAGGCAGCTCTCGAGCATGTCGCTGGATGTGCGCGGATCCTTGCCAACAACCACCGTGCCAGAGTTGCCGAGGTGGGTCGCCAGCGCCAGCCCTAAATCCATTACCAGCTCAGGGGTAATCTGCTCCCCCACCACGCCGCGGACACCCGAAGTGCCGAACAATTTCCCCATGACAGCCACCGGCTAAGCGGGACCACCAAGCACCTTGCTCTTGTAGACTTCTACTCGGTGAATCGGGCAGTAGCGCTTCGCCTCCTTGTAGATATCCGAAGAAAGCTTCCCGAGCACCATCTCCTGCACGAACTGGTCGAAGGTCCGCTCCTTTGCCCGGGCTATAACCACCTTCCGCATTTCACCCCGGATGGCATCGATCTTGGTGCTCTGGACCCGCCTCACGGTTGTCACCATCGAACTCAATCGCAGCTTATAGCTATCTTGTGTGGTCACGGTCGCGATGTCATCAACCTTTCCCACCCTACGTCTAACTTGGCTCCGGACGTAGTCCCTTGCCATCTCGTGTCCAACGAAAGCCGTCATCGCTTTGGTTCCATCGACATTCTTCACCTGAAAGTAGAGCTTGATATGCGACTTCGAAAAATCCTCGATTATATCACCCAAAGTTGTTTCGAAGACTCTCTCAAGGAGTTGCTGGGAGTCGAGTGCCGGAGTCTCTCCTATCTTGGCACCTCCGAACATCGGCGGGGCCACTATCTCATACCACTTTTTTTCTCGCCACGATTTTTTTAACACTCGCTTTTTTTCTTCTACCTTTTTTTCTTCCGCCATTATTCCACCACCTTATGTACGGACGGCAAATGGCCAACCCGCTTCCGAACGAGTTCCGGCCACCCCGATGGCTCAAAACCGTGCTGGGCGAGGAAGCTCACCACCCAGCGGCTGGTCCCGAAGCCACAACAGCCCGTCCAGACTTCCCTATCTTTAACCTCCTTTATCTTAAAGCTCTTCGCAAACTTCGTCTGAGCCATGTTGTAGGAGCTGATTTCGAGCCAGCTCTCCTTGTAGGGGAGCGCCACCTCAAGGTCGTAAGCAGCAACATTGCGGCTATCGCTGGCGTCAGCCTCGATACCTCCTTCACGCATGTAGAACGGAGTAGCGACCAATAACCGCCATTCAAGCCTGAAGTCGTCCATCAGCTGTATGCTCCGCTCCATGACCTCATCCCTGATCGAAACAGTATCTGCCGGCGACCCCATGAACACGAACTCGATGCGCCTGAACTCCTGAGTGCGCACAAGCCCCTCGACTCCTCCTCCCTCCCACCGGTAGGTCCACCCGCTACGGTCGAACTGCTTCACAGGTAGGTTGTCCAATCGAACACGCTTGGAAGCAAAACTCTCGTAGAAGGGTTCGCACTGTGCGGGAGCAAGTACATAGGCTGGCTCCTTGATGACCCCCCCAAGCTCGCGAACGGGAACATGCTTGGTCAACTTGAGCTTTTGTTTGAAGTCTGAGAATGCCTCTGGGTCTCTAGGAGGTGGAGAAACGTAATACATACCTTCGGGCATCCCGTCCAAGTAGCCCGGCATCCGCTGCATGACCTCCAAGGGGATCAGCTTTGGGAACATGACCTCCCCGAACCCGAGTGGGCGCGCCACTCTCTCGATGATGATATCCTCGATTGTTCGAAGCAGCGTAGTGTAAGGCTCCGTGTATATCCACTGCCCCCGCGCTGGGAACTCGATCACCCAGCCCAACCGCTTCGCGACTTCAAATGGATCCTCTTTAAACGGGTGATCAAGTTTCGGCCCTCGCCTGACCACCTTGGGTTCCGCCACCTTCGCTGGCACGTGGGCGAGGATATCCTCGATCATGGAGATGAGCCTATCGACAACTCTACCCCTTAGGTCAGCTTCTGTGAGATTTTTTAGTGAAATTTCAACTCCAGCTTCGCCAACATTTACCTCATACGGTAAGCGTTCAAGTTCTGTCTTTGTTTGCTCCGAAACTTCAGCAGAGGGCAGAATGACCCGGTACTCGCTGGCAGTTATCCCGCGAAGGCCGAGCCTGTGCTTTTTCCCGAGTTCTGCGCTGAGAAATTTCGCGAGCCTTAGCAAAGCATCGTGGGCGCGAACATATCGACCTGATTCAAGTTCAACCTCCAAGTCTTTTCCAACCGCGCGCCATTTCACCAATCTGGCCGCTTCCTTATCTTTAGGCACGCCTTTGTGGAGTAACGGCTTGGCCTTTTCTATGAGAGGCTCTATGTCCGCTACTGCTTGCTTCAGTTCTCCGCTGAAGGTCAACTTAGCTTTTAGTTCAAACCTCAACCTATCGCCAAAATTTCATGACCCGCCGCCTATGAAAAGGTTGTTCTTCAAAGCTTGGAAACTGGCTTTATCTTTCTCACCTCTCAGATACTGCGCCAGCTTAATTGGCTCCTATTATCCGACTCAGATTTTCAGGCTTAAAACCGTGGATTTTTCAGTAAATACGTAATCCCTTGGAAACAACAAGAACTACGCTAATTATTGAGCGTGGCTATCGGCGTTTCGGTTTCAGCATAACTTTATGTTTTGGCTTGCTGGATCGTGCCTTCCAAGCGAACGCCAGACCTCCAGCCGCGCACACCACGATTACAAGCACAACTAAGACTGCCCAAGGGAAACTAGGAACCTCTTTAAGCGGTACGCTCGTTGAACCCCAGAACCAGCCTGAGCCATCAAAACTGAACCCACGGTGCATGAGGCGGCCCTGGCTCCATACAGTCGATCAAAAAAATGAAGGGTGTAACATCACCCGTTTCGCAGATTGCAGACGGGCAACATTTCTCTCGCTCCTGCTATTGAGATTACATGGCGTCCTGTATCCCCGCAGTAGAGTCCATGGGAAAGCTACGATGCTTGCCGCTGACCCGAGCGGAGGGTATCTCAAAATAGTCCTGTGGTGCGACAGGAGCCTACCGTGGCGATTTTTGATGTTTTTCTGCCATCTCGATGAACTTTTCGACTTTTCTGATCATGCCCTCTGCATCCTGTTTTGAGAAGAATTCAGCATTGTAATCGGCCGCGGATTTTTCCCTTATCGCCTCGGCTAATGTATCTCGGTGGCGGGCCTCCTCACTCGGCAGGTAGTTCCTTCTTACCAGTTCAAGGAAAAGTGCCGGAACATCTTCGTGCCGTTTAGCCACGCGTCCCAAAAATCTCGTGGTTAACGAGTCGCTCGCCTTGATCGCAGCGTGGATGGCCAACGCCGATGTAACGGTGTACTTATTCCTCGTCTCGACCTGCAGCCCGAAAACGTGCTTCGCCGCCGATAACCAGAGTTTCGCCTATTCCAAGTGATCTAGGTAAGTCATGTTTTACCACGTTTGAACAATATGATTCCTTCTTTTTTAACTGCGGTTGCGAACTCATGTTTCGTCTTCACCATCTCATTGAACTCAGCATCAAGTAGCACTGTGGGCGCGATTGAACGCCCTGTGCGGTGGCTCACATCGCTGGCGATTTTTGTAATCTGTGTTTTCAATGCTTTCGTCGATTTTTTGACCAAAACTAACACATCGATATCGCTCTCCAGCGTCGCGGCTCCGCGAGCAACCGAGCCATAAAGGACACAGGACCCGACCTCATCAAGTTTTGAGACTTCTCGCGCGAATTCTCCCGCTACGTCTCGAAGGGGGAAAACTTCAACGGCAACGGCCAATTTCAGCACCGAAAGATAAGGCGAGTCCTTTATCAAGTTGAATATCTTCGTCTTCTTTCCCAGTAATCTCGATCTCAAAATTTTCGCCTTTTCCATATCCAAAACCGTTCGCCAGACCGTCGCGTGGGGGATTCCAGTGATTTTTTCGAGTTCGGGTACGTTCCAATCCTTCTCCGGGTGATTTAACATGGCCCTAACAATTTCCCGTCTTTTCTCCGAGCCCAAAACCCTGGAGAGGATGTCTGTTATTTTAGTCCGCATCATGAACTAATTAGTTCACTTCGTGGTATAAAAACTTATGTAATCCCAAAATAATTGGTGCTGCGGGCGGGATTTGAACCCGCGCAGATACCCGGCATTCAGGCACTCCGGGCTTGGTTTTCCGCCCTTGAAGTATTAACCACAGCTAATAATATTGTGACTAACAAGTGAGAACAAGATGAAGAACTAGGGGGTGACAAGTCAATGAGAAAAAAACGATCGGTTCGGAAAATTATCCTCGCATCGACAATCATTTGCTTTGCAGTTTTCGCGCTCAGTTTTGTGATAGGAAACCATATTGGATTTGCGAATGGCAACACAGCGGGATATGGCGCTGGTTATCTCGAGGGGCACGACAACGGATACCAACTCGGCTATTCAAATGGCAATACCTTCGGATACGAAAATGGTTATGGCGAGGGTTATTCAGAGGGGCACGACAACGGATACCAACTCGGCTATTCAAATGGCAATACCTTCGGATACGAAAATGGTTATGGCGAGGGTTATTCAGAGGGGCACGACAACGGATACCAACTCGGCTATTCAAATGGCA
>Ga0315296_10003168_pt1 | contig 13829 bp, 10 predicted proteins | sample YL17G14_18_MG_FD_203921 | JGI IMG/M metagenome (GOLD analysis project Ga0315296, IMG submission 203921) | Sediment microbial communities from Yellowstone Lake, YNP, Wyoming, USA - YL17G14_18 | ecosystem: Environmental > Aquatic > Freshwater > Lake > Sediment | place: USA: Wyoming | collected... | reverse complement strand
GGGGATTTAAATGTTCAATTATCTCGTTCAAAAAGTTTAATAATAGCCCGATGCACCTCTACAAAATTTGCACAGATTCAACTCTTTAAAAATTTATTCAAAAAGTACGGATATATTTATGTCGGTAAACCCAAAAGAGATGGAAACAGAGATTTTTTAATTCGTTTAAATCGCACTTTCAAATTTCTTTTACCAAAGCGGGATAATATTCCAAAATGGATTCGAGGGAATAAAAATTATTTTCTTTCCTTTTTAGCTGGGTATACTGATGCCGAGGGTTGTATTAGAATTGGAAATAAAAATATAGCATCTTTTGCTTTATCTTCTTATGATAAAAATATTTTAAAACAAAGCTACAAACAACTTTTAAAAATAGGAATTGAATGCCAGCCGCCCAGGATTTCTGTCAAGAAAGGACATGAAAAATCAGACGGTTGTGTATATAGAAACGATGAGTGGCGGCTTAATCTCAATAAAAAATCTTCATTACTTTCGCTTTTGGAATTTTTAAAACCGAGGTTAAAACATCAAAAAAGATTAAAAGATTTAGAGAAAGCAGAACAAAATATTCTTGAGCGAAATCAAAGAACCTTACCAGAGAAAACTTCTCTCAAATACTTACCAGTATAAGATTTGCGGTTTTTAGCTATTTCATGGGGAGTACCTTTAGCTATAATTTGACCTCCTTCCTCCCCTCCCCCTGGACCTAAATCTATTACATAATCTGTATTTTTTATTACGTCTAATTCATGTTCTATACACACCACGGTATTACCTCGATTAACTAATTCTCTTAAAACAGAGATTAACTTTTTTATATCGTCAGGATGAAGACCGGTGGTTGGCTCATCTAAAATATACAAGGTTCTTCCAGTTGCTTTTTTCGAAAGTTCAGTGGCTAATTTTACTCTCTGTGCTTCTCCCCCTGATAAAGAAGGGGCGGGCTGACCCAATTGAATGTAATTTAAACCAACATCGTTAAGAGTTTTTAATTTAGCAAAAAGGCCGGGAATATTTTTGAAAAAATCCATTGCCTCCTCAACAGTCATTTCTAGAACCTCAGCAGTATTTTTTCCTTTGTATTCAATGCTGAGAGTTTCTTTATTAAATCTTTTTCCCTTACATTCTTGGCATTCAATATAAATATCAGGCAAAAAGTACATTTCAATTTTAATTTGACCTTGACCTTGGCAGGCCTCACATCTTCCACCTTTAACATTAAAAGAAAATCTGCCTGGTCGATAACCTCTAATTTTGGCTTCTTTGGTTTGGGAAAATAAATCCCGGATGTAAGAGAAAACGCCAGTATAAGTGGCGGGATTTGATCTGGGGGTTCTGCCAATTGGCGATTGATCAACCAAAACCACTTTATCCAAAAATTCAGTGCCAATTAATTTATCGAATTTCCCTGGTTCCTCTTTAGCGTTATAGAATTTTTTCAACAAAGCCCTGGCTAAAATATCATTCATCAGAGAACTTTTACCTGATCCGGAAACTCCGGTAAGACAAACGAATTTCCCTAAGGGGATTTTAACATCGATATTTTTGAGATTGTGTTCTTTCGCCCCACTGATAATGAGGGACTGTCCCGGGGACCGTCTCACTCCTGTCCCGGGGACCGTCTCACTCCTGTCTCTCCCCTTTTGTGCGGTTGCTGATTGCTGGTTGCTGGTTATTATTTTTATTTCTACTTTTTTTCTTCCCGAAAGATAATCACCAGTAAGGGTTTTTGATTTCAGCAATTCTTTTGGTGTTCCTTCAAAAATGATGCGTCCTCCTCGTTTCCCGGCTCCGGGCCCAATATCAATTACCCAATCTGCTGACTTAATTGCGTGTTTACTATGTTCGACTACTATTACTGTATTCCCCAAATCTCTTAATTTTTTTAAGGTTTCAATTAATCTTCCTTGATCTCTTGGGTGTAAACCAATTGAGGGTTCATCTAAAATGTATAAAACCCCGGTTAATTGTGAACCTAATTGAGTAGCCAATCTAATTCTTTGTTCTTCACCAGCCGATAATGTGTCGGCTTTTCGATCCAAAGTTAAATAATCTAAACCAACATCAATTAAAAATTGCAATCTTTTAATAATTTCTTTAATAATTGGTTGAGCAATTTTTAGTTCGTTAGGGTTTATATAGGGTTTAGAATTCAGAAGGTTTTCAAAAAATATTTTCAATTTTAAAATGGGAGTTTCAACAATTTCATTAATTGATTTTTTAGCCACTTTCACTGCCAGGGCTTCCGGTTTTAATCTCTTCCCCTGGCATTTCTCACATTTTTTTTCGACCATATATTTTTCAATCTCTTCTCGGGTGGCATCTGATTCCGTTTCATGGTATCTCCTTTCTAACCAAGGAATTACTCCCTCAAAACTTTCGGTCCCGTATAAAATTAAATCGATTTTTTCTTTAGATAAATTCTTAACCGGACAATCTAAATCAATTTTGTCTTCTTTGGCTATTTTCTCTAATTGCCACCAAAAAAATCCTTGCCTGCCAACTTTATGAGAAGCATGGGCCCAAGGGAAAATGGCTCCTTCAGCAATCGATAAATTTGGATTGGGTAAAACTAATTTTGGATCAACTTCTAATTTTTCACCCAAACCCTGGCAGGCTGGGCAAGCCCCGTAGGGCGAATTAAAAGAGAAAAGCCGAGGTTCTAATTCTGGTAGGGAGATCCCGCATTTCTCGCAGGCGAAATGTTCGCTAAAGACAAGGTCTTCTGACTTCTGACTTCTGACTTCTGACTTTTTTTGAGGGTCAGACCTGAGTCTGACCCTAGTCTGACCCTCTGTTTTTAGGGTTATAATTACTACTCCCTTTCCTAATTTCAAGGCGGTTTCTAAAGAATCAACCAATCTCGATTTATCTAAATTTTTATCCAAAATCAATCTATCAACTACCACCTCAATATTGTGTTTTTTATACCGGCTTAATTTCAATTCTATGGCTTCCTCAAGACGATAAAATCTGCTATCAATTCTGACTCTGACAAAACCTGATCTTTGAATTTCTTCCAAAACTCCTTGATGTTCGCCTTTTTTACCTCGAATGACCGGTCCTAAAATTGTGATTTCGGTTTTTTTAGGTAGTTTCAAAACCTGTTCTGTAATTTGGTCTATGGTTTGGCGAGAAATAACCCGGTTACATTTTGGACAATGAGGAATGCCAATTCTGGCAAATAAAAGACGGAGATAATCATATATCTCCGTAATTGTTCCAACAGTTGAACGAGGATTGTGGGCGGCTTTTCTTTGATCAATCGAAATGGCGGGTGAAATTCCTTCGATTTTATCAACGTCGGGTTTATCCATCACGCCCAAAAATTGCCTGGCATAAGCCGATAAACTCTCAACGTATCTTCTTTGGCCTTCAGCATAAAGAGTATCAAAAGCCAGAGATGACTTCCCGGAACCCGAAATTCCAGTAATTACCACCAATTTATTTTTGGGAATATCCAAATTTATATTCTTTAAGTTATGTACCCTTGCTCCTCTGATTTTGATAGAATTTTCTGGCATAAAAGTTATTATAACTAAAATTTCAAAAAATATCAACATTTGTTAAAATACTAACATGAAATTCAAATTCTTATCTCGAGAGAAAATTGCCAGACTTCCAAAAAGCCCCGGTGTTTATGCACTTCAAAACGGAAAAGAAATTTTATACATTGGTAAGGCAGCCAATATTCGTGAGAGAGTCAAAAGCCATTTCCAGCAGCCGGGTTACAAAGATTATTTATTTTTGGATAAGATTAAAAAAATTGGCTACATAAAGACAAATTCTGAAATTGAGGCCTTAATTTTGGAGGCAAATTTAATTAAAAAGTATCAGCCAAAATTTAATGTCGTTTGGAAAGATGACAAAAATTATTTTTTTGTCGGCATAACGAAGGAAGATTTTCCCAGAATTTTCCTTACTCATCAAACTAAAATTCTATATTCTAAATTCTATATTCTAAATTCTGAATATGTCGGTCCTTTTGTCGACGGAAGAGCCTTAAAAGAAACTTTAAAAGTTTTAAGAAAGGTTTTCCCCCATCGTTCTTGTAAAACCTTGCTCAATAGACCCTGTCTCTGGTATCATCTTGGAAGATGTCTTGCTCCCTGTCTGATAAAAACGAAGCTGGAAGAAAAAATTCTCTTTGAAAAAATAAAAAAGGAGTGCCAAAAAAATGCCGAAAATGTTTTCAAAATTTTTCAAGGAAAGAAAACTCAGGTTTTGAAAAGTTTAAAAAAAGAAATGGAGGAATCATCAAAATTTCAAGATTTTGAAAGGGCAGCTAAAATGAGAAATCAAATTGAAGCTCTAGAGAAAATTTTAGCTAATGCTAAAATTTTTGAACCTCAATTGCCTCAAGCAGATTGGCAAAGAATCCAAGAAATTTTAAAAGGAATTTTAAAAAGTAAAAAGGAAATTTACAGAATCGAGGCCTATGATGTTTCGAATATTCAGGGGCAATTAGCTACCGGAGCAATGGTAACTTTTATTAAAGGAAAACCAGAAAAAAATTTTTATCGAAAATTTAAGATAAAATTTTCAGAAAAACCAAACGATTTAGCCATGATAAAAGAAATAATATCGCGAAGATTAAAACATTCGGAATGGCCTTTTCCAGATTTAATTTTAATAGATGGTGGCAGGGCCCAACTCAACGTTGCTTTTAAAAGTTTGACATTAAATTTTAGGCCTGGAGTTATAGCAGTTGCAAAAAAGAGAAATGAACTTTATCTTAAAGATAGAGAACCAATTTTATTGAGAAATCTTCCTCGAGAAATTTTTAATTTAATTTTGCAATTAAGAGACGAAGCTCACCGATTTGCACTTACCTACCATAAAAAGTTAAGAAAAAAACATCTTTTTGAGTAAGTGCAAATCGGCAGAAAGGGGTCGGGAAAACTGGGTGTTTTCCCGTAATGGAAATATTAAAACCGCAAGGTTTTAAGGAGCGGTGTTAGCGCCCCGCTTAGCGGGGTCGCGTGCCGCGACGGTTTGCCATTTCTTATCATAAAAAATTAAGAGAAAAGAGGTTATTTGAGTTGACACAAAAATAAATTTCTGCTATCTTTAAGATTGTGAAACGCTTAATCTCCCAAATTTTAGCTGGAATTTTGGGACTATATCTGGCAATTAAATTCATCCCTGATGTGAAATTCGCCGGCTCTTGGCAGTTTTTAATTTTGGCTGGTTTAGTTTTGGGTCTAATTAATTTTTTTCTTAAACCGGTTTTGAAAATAATTGCCCTTCCTATTAGAATTTTCACTTTTGGTCTTTTTAGTTTAGTCATTAATATGGGAATGGTCTGGGTTGTCACTCGGGTTTTTCCTCAACTTAAAATTTTTACGATTTTATCGCTTTTTCTAACTAGTGTTATTGTTTGGGGATTAAATTTAATTTTCCCTCTCTTTATTCATCCTTCTAAAAAATGATAAAAAAATTTCTGCCTTTTGCTCAAATTTTTGTTTCTATTTTTTTAATTTTGTTCATTCTCTTGCAACAAAGAGGTGGAGCTTTGGGTTCTATTTTCGGTGAAGGTGGTTTTTATACAAGAAGACGAGGTGCCGAGAAAAAAGTTTTTTGGGCAACAATAATTTTTGGAATCCTCTTTATCGTTTTGGCTATTCTCAATTTAGTTATCTAATCTTTTGATGAATATCTTTAATTTAGGAATAGAAAAATGGCCTTCTAAAAATCAATGGCGGCAGTTTTTGAAGGTTTTGAGTAGAGGAGAAAAAATTTTGTTCTTCTTTTTTTTCTCTTTGATTTTAGGGTCTTTTATTTTCCTTTCAGTTCATTTTTATTTTAAACACACAAAAATAAGCCCTGGCCAAGGAGGAGTGTTTGGAGAAGGAGTAATTGGTTCTCCTAGGTTTATTAACCCAATCTATGCCCCTTTAAATGACGTCGATCAAGATTTAACCGAATTATTGTTTTCCGGATTGATGAAGTACAACGAAAAAGGTGAAATTATCCCGGATTTAGCTGAATGTGAAATTAAAGAAGAAGGGAAAATTTATGAATGCTACATCAAAGAAAATATTTTTTGGTCAGATGGTGAAAAATTAACAGCCGAAGATGTCATCTTCACAATAAAAATTGTTCAAGATCCTGCCTACCTAAGTCCTCTCAGGGTCAATTGGTTAGGAGTTGAAGTTGAAAAAATTTCTGATTTAGCGGTTCGTTTTAAATTAAAAAATCCCTATCCCCCATTTTTGGAATATTTGACTTTAAAAATTTTACCAAAACATATTTGGCAAGATATTCCGGCCCAAAGTTTTAAACTCTCAGATTATAATTTAAAACCCACTGGATCTGGTCCGTATCAATTTAAAGAATTAAAAAGAGATGAATTTAATAAGTTGATTTCTTTAACTTTAATTTTGAATCCCCGCTATTTCGGAAAAACTCCCAATCTTTCTCAAATTACTTTTAAATTTTTTGAGAAAGGAAAAGAAGGAGATTTGATTTTAGCTTACCAAACAAAAGAAATTCAGGGTTTTTCAATTACTAATCCCGAAGATTATAAACTTTTAAAAGAGGTCTGTTGCCGTTATTCTCTTTCTTTACCTCGATATTTCGCTCTTTTTTTTAACCCCGAAAAATCAAAGGTGCTATCTGAAAAGGAAGTGAGAATAGCTCTAAATTTTGGAACTAATAAAAAGGAAATCTTAGAAAAAGTTTTAGAAAATCAAGGTGAAATTGTTGATTCGCCTATTTTGCCTGAAATTTATAATTTTGCCCAACCTAATAAAGTTTATCAATTTGATTTAGCAAAGGCTGAAGAAATCTTAGATAAAATCGGCTTTGAAGAAAATGAAGAGGGAAAAAGAATAAAGGTAATTAAAAAAGAATTAGAGTTTCAGTTCAAAAGCGAGCTAAAATTAGGTTCAAGAGGAAAAGAAGTAGAGGAACTTCAAAAATGTTTAACTAAAGACCCTGAAGTTTATCCTGCCGGTGAAATTACTGGTTTTTTTGGAAACCAAACCAAAGAAGCAGTAATTAAATTTCAGGAAAAGTATAAAAAAGAAATTTTAGAACCCTGGGGATTTGAAAAAGGAACTGGCATTGTCAGTAAAACTACCCGAGATAAATTAAATGAAATCTGTTTTGAAAAACCCGTTGAAACCTTGCCTCTTTCTTTTACTTTAGTCACTGTTGACCAACCTTTTTTAATTGAAATGGCAAATCTTTTAAAAGAGCAATGGCAAGCTTTAGGGGCTGTAGTTGATATCCAAACTTTTGATCTTCCGACTTCGGAATTGGAAAGAGAGATTATTAAACCAAGAAATTACGAAGCTATTTTATTTGGTCAGGTTTTGGGCTCTATTTTGGACCCCCTCCCCTTTTGGCACTCTTCACAAAAGATAGATCCGGGATTAAATCTGGCTTTATACGAAAACAAAGAGGTTGATAAATTACTTGAAGAAGGAAAGAAAACCCAAGATTTTAATGAAAGGAAAAAAATCTACGAAGAATTCCAAAATCTTTTAATTGAAGATAGCCCGGTAGTGTTTCTTTTAAATCCAGATTATGTCTATTTTGTTTCTCCGGAAATTAAAGGAGTCAAAACAGAATTAATTGTTGATCCTTCTAAAAGATTTTCCGGAATTGAAAATTGGTATATCAAAACCCGAAGGGTATGGAGGTAAATTTAAAATTAAAAATTAAAAATTTAAAATTAAAAAAGCCCGATATCCGTTATTTAGATGAAATGAGGGCTCTTCTTTATGATAAAAAGTGGGCAAAAACTACTCCAAATTTGGAACTATATTACGTTTATCGAAAAATCAAAAAAAGAGGTGATTTAAGATATGATATTACGGTCATCCCGCCACGAATGTTGGGAAAAGAATTCATTAAAACAAAGGGTAATCGAAACTCGAGAGGTTATCAAGAACTTTATACTGTTTTAGGAGGTAAAGGAATTTTTTTGACGCAAAAAGTTAGAGGAAAAATTGTGAAAGATGTTTTGGCAATTGAAGCTAAAAAGGGAGATTGGATCATTATACCGCCAAATTATGCCGTAGTGATGATTAATCCAAGTAAAAAAACTCTCGTAACCGGTAATTGGGTTTCAGAAAAAACCAAGAATATTTACGAAGAAATTGAAAAAATGGAAGGTGCTTGTTATTTTTATACCGAATTTGGCTGGATTAAAAATAAAAATTACAAAAAAGTTCCCAAAATTCGTTTCGAAAAACCTTTAAAATCAATGCCAAAAAATTTGGATTTTCTTGAGCGGGCATGGCGGAATTAGAAGTCGCATACGGTTCAGAGCCGTATAACCCAAAAGGTTGTGGAGGTGCAAGTCCTCCTGCCCGCACATTAAACTAATTTTTAATTCTCAATTTTTAATTCTTAAACCTTAATTGTTTTGAACATTAAGTCATTAAGAATTATTTAAAAATTAGAAATTAAAAATTTTGAGGTATGGTTAAATCCAAAAAACAAAATCTAAAAATTATTCCTCTGGGGGGTCTGGGTGAAGTTGGTCGAAATATGATGTTATTAGAATATGGAAAGAAGATTTTAATTATTGATTTAGGTTTCAGATTGCCAGAAGAAAATATGCCTGGGATAGATTATATTATTCCCAATATTAGTTGTCTAAAAGGTCGAGAAAAAGATATTTTGGGAATTGTTTTCACCCACGGTCATTACGATCACATTGGAGCTATCCCCTACCTGATTGGAAAATTAGGAAACCCAGAAATGTATGCTTCCACCCTCACCCAAGGAATTATTTTTAAAAGACAGGAAGATTTCCCCAACCAACCGAAATTAGAAATTAATGAAGTTAAAGATGGTTCGAAAGTTGGGTTGGGTCCTTTTAAAATTGAATTTTTCAAAATTAATCACAATATTCCTGATAATTTAGGTCTTTTTATCGAAACGCCAATAGGCAACGTTTTGCATACTTCAGATTTTAAATTCGATCCTAGCCCAATCAATGATTTACCAACTAATTTTCAAAAACTTCGCAATTTTTCCAAAAGAAAAATTTTACTCTTAATGTCAGATTCAACTGATGCTGAAGAAGAGGGTTATTCACTTTCAGAAAAAGAAATTTTAAAAAATCTAGAAGAAATTTTTAAAGAAGCAAGGGGTAGAGTTATTGCTGCCACCTTTGCTTCTTTAATCAATCGAATTCAGCAAATTATCACTTTATCGGAAGAATTTGGAAGAAAAGTGATCTTGGAGGGATACTCAATGAAAACCAATGTGGAAATTGCCCGAATTTTAGGATACGTAAAGTTCAAAAAGGGAACGCTAATTAATTCAAAAGAAATTGGGAATTACCCTGATTCAAGAATTACTATTTTATGTACCGGTGCCCAAGGAGAAGGATCAGCTGTATTAATGAGAATTGCTAATAAAGAACACCGCTTCATCCGTTTAAGAAAAGGAGATTCGGTTATCCTTTCTTCCTCGGTTATTCCAGGTAATGAAAGGACGGTTCAAATATTAAAAGATGAAATCTTGAGACAGGGGGCAATGGTCTTTCATTATCAAATGATGGATATTCATGCCGGTGGTCATGCCAAAAAGGAAGAATTGAAAGAAATGATAAAAATTATGAGACCTCGCTTTTTCTTGCCAATCCATGGTCAGTATTCAATGTTAGTTTCCCATGCAAATTTAGCCCAAAAAATTGGTATACCAGAAAGAAATATTGCCGTCGCCGAAAATGGCCAAATTATTAATTTAACTAGAGATAGAATCTTTGTTGAAAAAGCCCAAGTTCCTTCCAATTATGTTATGGTTGATGGATTGGGAATTGGTGATGTTGGTGAAGTTGTTTTAAGAGACCGGCAAATGTTAGCCAAAGACGGAATGTTTGTTATTGTGGCTATAGTCGATAGACAAACTGGTAAAGTCAGAGGTTCTCCTGATATAATATCAAGAGGATTTGTTTATTTAAGAGAATCAAAAGAGTTATTAAGGGAGACGAGAAGAAGGGTTGTTGGCATTATCCATAAAACTACTGGTTCAGGCGGTGCGGTCAATTGGGTTTATGTCAAAGATGAAATTAGAAACAAAATTGGCCAATTTTTGTTTTCAAGAACCCGAAGAAGACCGATGATTCTACCTGTTGTAATAGAGGTGTAATTCAAAACTAATAATACATAATTAAAAATGAAAACCTAAATTTTTAAATTATTATTTACCGTTATGTTTTATTCAGTATTAATTATTCATTAACAAAGACATGCGTATTTTTAGCGGTATTAGGCCAACCGGAGAAATTCATATCGGAAATTATTTAGGGGCAATCAAACAATGGATTGAACTTCAGGAAAAAGCTGAATGTATTTTTTGTATTGTCGATTGGCATGCCATTACTACTCCTTTTAATCCAAAAGAAATGCAAAAAAAGATTTTAGATACAGCTATTATTTATTTGGCCTCGGGTTTAAATCCCGAAAAATCAATCATTTTTGTGCAATCTCGAGTTAAAGAACATATCGAATTGGCATGGTTATTGGGAACAATTACTCCTCTGGGAGATTTGAAAAGAATGACCCAATTTAAAGAAAAATCAAAAGAACATCCTAAATATATCAATGCTGGTTTATTGAATTATCCCCTTTTAATGGCAGCCGATATTTTGCTTTACCAAACCGATTTAGTTCCGGTCGGTAAGGATCAAGAACAACATGTGGAATTGACTAGAGAGATGGCTCGAAAATTTAATCAAAGATTTGGAAAAACTTTTAAAGAACCGAGGGTTTTGTTTTCAAAATTTGGCCAAAAAATTATGTCCTTGCAAGACCCCAAGAAAAAAATGTCAAAAACCGGTGACCCTCGAGGTTGTATTGAATTGTTTGACGAACCAGAAATTATTAAGAAAAAAATAATGAGTGCCGTTACTGATTTGGGAAAGGAAGTAAAATATGATCCAGCCAAAAAACCAGGAATTTCCAATCTCTTAACAATCTTCAATCTTTTTAGTGGAAAAACTATTTCTGAGTTAGAAAAAGAATTTAAAGGCAGAGGGTATGAAGAATTCAAAAGAGCCTTAGCTGAACTTTTAATAAATTCTTTAAAACCCTTTAGAGAAAAAAGAAAAGAGCTCCTCAAAAAAGAAGCCTTTCTAAAGGGAATTTTGGAAAGAGGGACCAAAAAGGCAAGAAAAATTGCTAAATTAACAATGGCAAAAGTTCGAAAAAAAATGGGCCTGGCTTAAGATAAAATTAATTAAATTATAATTTTCTAGTTATAATCCTCGCTATTTCGTCTCTTTTTTCCTCCATTATCTCTTTCTTATCTGCGCCTAAATTTAATCTTAAGAGCGGCTCGGTTTCCGAAAGTCGAAGATTAAAATACCAATCTGGAAAATCAACCCTTAAACCATCAATTTTATTAATTTTTCCTGTTCTATAATATTTTTCTAACATCTCTAATATTTTAGATGCTTCTTTTTTATTTTCGATTTTGAAGTTTTCTTCTTCAAGAATAAAGTATTTTTTACGTAAATAATTTAAAATTTCTTTTAAAGATTCTTTTTCAGTTGAAATTGTTCTCAAAAAGAAAATGGAGGCCAAAATTCCATCATCAATATAATAAAAATCTTTAAATATATAGTGACCTGACGTTTCGCAACCAAAGATAGCTTTGGGATCGCCTCTCATTGCAAATTTCACTTGGGGGTGCCAGGCTGGTGTTTGAATAATTTTTCCCCCAACACTCTCAGCAAAGTCTTTGACTACGTTTGAAGTTCTAATATCAACCACCACTGTTTTTGCTAAAGAATTTCTAGTCAAATATCTGGCAATGAAAGCTGAAACAAAATTAGGATCAATTAATTTTCCTTCGCTATCTACGATTAAAAATCGATCAGCATCACCATCCCAAGTAAAACCTAAATCAGCTTTTACCTCAAGGGTTTTTTTAACTAGTTTTTCTCGGTTTTCTGGCAATTTTGAATTGGGCCCCCGATTCGGAAAATCTCCATCTGGATTAGTAAATAAATAAATAATATCCAAATTTGTTTTTTTAAAAACTGGTCCAAGATATAATCCAGCCATTCCATTCCCGGCATCCATAACTATTTTGTATTTTTTAAGAACACTTTTAAAAAAATTTCGAAGGTTGGAAACGTATTCAGTATTTATATCTTTTTTAACTATATTTTTCTTTTGCGACAAAATTTTAATTTTACCTTTTAAAGTAATTTCTTTCCATTTTAAAACTTCTTTTCTATTTAGAGGAAGCGCGTTTTTAAAAACGCCTTTTATGCCATTATATTCTTTGTCTAAATGGGAAGCAGTAACCATTAAGCCAGCGGAATAACCATAATGGGAAACTGCAAAATAAAAAGCCGGGGTACTACAAAGTCCAATATCAATTACTTTAATATTCTGACTGTTTAATCCTAAAATTAAAGATTTGGTTAAATTCTCAGAAGATAATCTAATATCTCTTCCAACAATAACTTCTCTGGCTTTCGTTAATTTTCCAAAAGCAACGCCGATTTGAGAAACTGCTTCTTCATTAATTTCTTCTGGATATTTACCTCGAATGTCGTAAGCCTTGAAAATATTGGGGTTGATGCTTCGACTTTGCTCAGTATCAACCCTGAGTTTATCGAATGGGTTGATTTTCATACAAATTTATTTTATCACCCCGTTAGAAATTTTGCTAACTCAAAAATAAGCAAAATTGACAGAGAATTTCTAACGGGGTATCATAAAAATATGTCATTTTCAGTAGGTATTGTAGGCCTCCCCAATGTTGGGAAATCTACTCTATTTAAAGCTCTGACTAAACAAAGAGTTGATATTGCTCCCTATCCTTTCACGACTATTAATCCTAATATCGGTAAGGTTTTTGTTCCTGATGAAAGATTAGAAAAAATCGCCCAAATTATTAAACCAGAAAAAATTACTCCTACTACAATTGAATTTGTAGATATTGCTGGATTGGTAAAAGGAGCTCACAAGGGTGAGGGTTTGGGAAATCAGTTTTTAGCCCAAATTAGAAATTGCGAGGCCATAGTAGAGATAATCAAGGCTTTTTCCGCCTCTGCTCAAAGCTACGGTGGACCCCCCGCCGCAACTCCAGAAACTGGAAGTGAAAGCGGGGAAAATGAAAAACTTCAGTATCAGCTCTGGGAATCTCCTAATCCTAAAAGAGATTTGGAAATTGTCGAAATTGAACTCTTAATGAAGGATTTGGAAACGATTGACAAAACCCTGATTAAATTAGAAAAGGAGACAAAATCAGGTGATAAAGAAAAAATAAAAAGATTTAACCTATTGAAAAAGATTAAAGAAAATTTGGCCCAAGGAAAAAAAGTTTCTGATATTTCTCTTTCTGAAGAAGAAAACTCTCTTATCAAGGAATTTCAGTTTTTAACTCAAAAACCAATCATTTATTTGTTCAACACCGGTAAGCCAAATGAATTTAAAATTGATGAAAAATTAAAATTAGAAGTTAATACTCAATATTTAATTTCGAATTTAAAATTAGAAGAAGAAATTTCAGAACTTTCAGAAAAAGAAATCGAAGAATTAAAAATCAAGTCTTTCCTTGACCAACTCATTCTAACTTGCTACAATATCTTAAATTTAATTACCTTTTTTACGATTGCCGGAGGAAAAGAAACCCGGGCCTGGACAGTAAAAAAGGGGGCTACCGCCCCTGAAGCAGGTGGGAAGGTTCATTCCGATTTCAAAGAGAAATTTATCCGTGCTGAAGTAATCAACTACCAGAAATTAGTAGAATTGGGCTCTTGGAAAAAAGCCAGGGAATTAGGTCAAATTAAAACAGTCGGTCGAGATCACGTAGTTCAAGATGGTGACATTATTGAGTTTAAAATATAA
>Ga0315296_10003167_pt1 | contig 13832 bp, 20 predicted proteins | sample YL17G14_18_MG_FD_203921 | JGI IMG/M metagenome (GOLD analysis project Ga0315296, IMG submission 203921) | Sediment microbial communities from Yellowstone Lake, YNP, Wyoming, USA - YL17G14_18 | ecosystem: Environmental > Aquatic > Freshwater > Lake > Sediment | place: USA: Wyoming | collected... | reverse complement strand
GTTTTTCTTGCTTGCCGTCTAAGTTTCATGGGGGGCCTCCGGGCTCTGCGCGGTCTGAGGAGGTTTCTGAGCGAGGACCTCAGCGGCCTTCTTCGACTTCTGTATTGTGTCGTATGATATGGCGAAACATTCCTGACAGATGTTGAAGCCGTGGACCGTCTTGATGGGGCGCTCTAGGTCACAGAAGTGGCAGGTTATCGTCGCGGGAGGCATTGGCATGGGCCCAGGCATTGCGGCCGGGTTGCGCTTTCTATTTTCCAGCACCTTGATTGTCTCGGTGACGATCTCCCGGAGGGCCTCCACAGTCAGATCGTACTGTTTGACCTGGAGTAGCAGCCTGAGCTGTACGTCTTGGTCGTCTATGCGCCCTATCTCGTAGGCGTGGCCAACGGCGATTCTTTCTTGGTCCAGGTCCTTGAGGACCTCGTCGCGGACCCGGCCGATGACCATCATCTTTTCCACGTAGTCTCTCTTGAGGCCGGTTTCTTTGGCTATTGCATCCATATCCATTTTGAACTCTCCCTCGAGGTGCTTTACCACTTTGACCATCTCAGACGTCTTGGTTTTCCCGCGCAGACGATTCAGCATCAGGTTCTTGAGGTAGACGTCTTTCAAGAGCCCAGGGACGGCGACCACCTGGACCTTGGTTTGGTTCTGGAGCTGCGCCTCCTGCAGACGGTGCAGACCGTCTACTAGCCAAAGGATCCCCTTTTCTTCCACGCAGACAATCGGTTCAATGATGCCCATGGCTTGTATGCTGTCGCGGAACATGGACAGCATTTCAGGCTCCCAGCTACTTGTGACTCTGACGTCGGGAATCTTGATGTCGACGGTCTTGGCCCAGATCAGGCGCGGTCGATCACTCGAAGCCAAGTCTTTTCAGCGCCTCCTTCCGTTGTGTCCGGGCTGCGACGGCCTCTGGGGCCCAGTACTTGTCTCTTTCCTCCCAGATGCCGATGATCCACGGAGGGGCCCATTCAACGACCAGGACGCCTGCTTTCTTCGCTGCGGTCACAACCCACCCGAGAGGTCTGACAACCAGCAGTTGCATATCTATCGGTTTGTTTTTATGCTCTGAGAGCTCCGGAGTGTCTGGAATCAGTGACTTGTAGACCGGCAGCTTGGCCAGCCCATCCATCGCCTTGAAGATCTTACCCTCAATCAGTATCAACCGGTTTGGCGAGATGAGCACCGCGTCTGCCTCAGGCCTCCAGGGCCGTGAGACTCTCCGCGCCTTGTCAGCGCCCATCTGCTCTGCGACCCCTTCCAAATAGGGACCGAGAGGACAGCGGGGCCGATACTCGAGCTGCGGGTAGTGCGCAGACACATATTCCGACACCCATCGAGGCTCCACTTCCCTTCTAACCTTCGTAGCCATATCCATCAAGTTTCTATGATACGTCCTCGATCGACATAAAAGTCTTGGTGCGCTCCTTCCCTGCTGAGGAAAATATAATGCCTAAACCAACTGTTCCAACAGCCGCAGACGCGGCTGCAAAATGGGCAGAAGTAACACCAGGGAGAAGCACATACTACGAGAAGAACACCAAGGATAAGGGTGCAGTCTGGGAGGCCAACGGGAAGGCCGCCGCAGACACATACAAGCTGGCAGTTTCAGCGACCGACATCGCCAAGAGGTTCGCCGGAGGAATCAAGAATGCAGGCGCGGCCAAGTTCGCCCGAAAAGTGGTCGACGTCGGAGTCGGTCGCTTTGGTCCGGGAGTCACGGCCGCATTGAAAGACATGGAATCAGGAGTCACATGGGTTCTGAAGAAGATCGGAGAGACTGACATGGTCGCTAGGAAGCCTAGAGGCGACGCAGGGAACTGGGCACGTGGCAAGGCCATCGGCGACGCATTGAACAAGGAGAGACTGGCGCGAATGGCGGCCGGGGCCGCCTAGCTCCGAGAGATCTTTCCTCTCTTGGAGGTAACGAGGCATGCCCCGTTTCTGGCATAAGCGCCACAAGAAGACCGAGACACTGACTGCAGGTAAGACTTGGACTGAGCCCCTGCCGACCGGAGGAATACTAGACCACATTGTGGCCACGGTCCGCATCAAGAACAACGGCTCGCAGTATTCCTCGCCTGAGCCCTTGATCTTGGATCACATCACCAAGATTGAGGTTAAGGGCGACGGAAAGCAGCCTCTCAAAGATTACTGGGGACAGACCTGTCTCGCAGAGTACGCTTTCGCAGTCGGCAAGATCCCTCCGACGCTTCCCGACGTCATGTCGGCCAACTACCAGACACAGAGCTTTCCGATTCTTTTCGGCAAGAAGCCCTTTGATGGTAAGCTAGGCCTGAATCTCGGGAAGACCAGTGAGATCACTCTTGACCTAACCAACGACTTCGAGAGCGACGACTACGACGGGTCGACCATTGAGCTTGACGTGGACCTATGGTTCGTTGATGAGCCTGAGGAGGCTATCCTTCAGTATCTGCAGACGTATCAGAAATCTACGCACACGTGGACGGCCGCCTCGCAGAAGAAGATCTTTGACGTACCCTCCGAAGACATCGCGCGCAGAATTTACTTGGGCTGCGAGTCAGCGCGAACCGCCGTGACGGACGCCCAGGCAAACAAGGCCTGGAGAAACCTCCGATATCTGAAATACACTCATCGCAGCGGCAACAAAGTTCTGATAGACGACGATCTCTACCGACACGACCAAGATGTGCTTTGGGGATATCCCCATGAGGTCCAGACCTTCGGCCTCCTGGAACCCCGAGCCGACGCCTACTTTGACACCATGCTCTGCAGGCCGATTGAATTGGTCGTGTGCTCCGCATACTCAGCGGCGCCATCCAGCGACCAAGTTCTCACGGTAGACCAGAGAGTCGAAAGGTTCTTGAAATTCCGAAAGGTCACAACGGACAGCTATCAGGCCAGGTTCTCGGCGAAAGGCTACGGACCCTTCGACCACCTGATGATTAGAGAGGACTACGTGGACGATCCGGCGCATTGGCTCAAAGCAGGAGACGAGGACAAGAAGAAGGTCGAAATCGAGGTAGGCAACAGCTCAAGCGGTGGAAGCAGCGGCACGATCCGCTTCATCCTGCAGACTCTCAGAGACAACCCTGCGTAGGAATCAGTCATGCCGAAAAGAAGGCTATACGACGAGTCACTTCAAGACGACTCGGATAGTGCCACCCTTTTTTATCTCAAGTCCGAGAAACAAGTGGAACCCGGGTGGATCCGCTACATCACATTCGCCTCGGCCTATGACAACAGCCAGGCGGATCGCAACATCGAGTTTGGTAAGCTGATAGGAGACAAGTTTCTTTCTCTCGAGGGGACCGACGCAGGCGACAAGAGCATTCCAACTTGGTTCGTAGAACGGACCCATCATTTCAGAACAGGGGAGCTCCCCGCTTTCAGATTCACCAATGCGACGGTCGGCAATCGATTGTACGGGTTCCTGGAAGGATATGAAGTGCCAATGGAGGAGGTTGTGACAACTGGCTGAAAAGATCATGAAGTGCCCCAGGTGCGGAGGAAAGGTTAGCCCTACTGCGAAAGAGTGCGACCATTGCTCTGCCTGGTTGGGCAAATGACGGTATTCACTTTTACCAAGACCGTGCCGGCCAACACGGCCGAAGCCAACGCCCTAGTTGTACCTCTGCCGCTATCGCCAGGCATCTTGACCCACGCCATCGTCAACATTCCTTACGGCGTCCAATTCTTCTGCCGGTTCCAGATCTTGGATAGCCTTCTAAACGTCATTCCAAGTCGAGAGGGCCAATACTACACTGGCGAGGGTCCTCCAGAGCAGATCCCCGTGTGGTATCATCTGAAAAAGGAGCCCTTCATGCTGACGTGGAGGCTCTGGAACGTCGATGAAACCTATCCGCACACGATAGTCTTGAAGCTCGTCGTGCTGACTGAGGAGGAGGCCGCAAGCCTAGACTCTCTCCGCAAGATCATCGAAGGCCTGAAAGGATTGAGCGACGTCTTGGACAAGAAGCAGCTGCCTGTTCTCCAGGAGCTCGTCAAAGAAATGAAGAACCTCTCGAGTAGGCTTCAAGTCACAAAGAAGTAGCTGGAGGAATCAAAGTGGGCTCAGGCCTTCCGGACCATAGAATAGGAATTTGGCTGCTCTCGGCGTTTGGCTACACCGAGAAGCTGCCGGTTTACGAGGTCGCACCATGCACCGTTAGATATCTCGAAACCCTCACAGCTCTAACGGACAAGAAGTACGCGGCAGCCCTCGCAGACATCTACGGCCGACCCCGCGTAGTCATCGATAGTCTGCCTAGCGGGTGGGATCCCTCAGGCATCTTTCAGGTCGACATCGCCAAGGTTCTCGGCGATACTCTGAGCAAGACTAACCCGGTTATCACGCGCCTCGTAGACGACAGCGACTTCATAGACCCCAGGGACCGAAACTGGACGATAGATGAAATTCTGGGCGTGACTAGCACACAACTACCTGCAGCTCTTGACGGAGTATCTCTCAAGACCAAAGAGCAGTCGCCCATCTCTGGATTCGCGACGGCCGCCAACCAAATCATAATTCAAGCGTACATAGACGGCATTGAAACACTTTTGGCCGGAGGACTCCCGGCGGCCCTAGACACAGGCGCATTGAAAATTAGAGAGCAGAACCCGATAACAGGGTTCGCAACCCAGACAACCTTAGCTTTGATCGCTGGCTACGTGGACGGACTTGAAACGCTTTTAGGCGGCGGCCTACCCGCGGCCCTAGACAACCTCGCCCTGAAAATCAGAGAACAAAACTGGCCCATACCCACCACATACACAGGTTACAACGTGACCATGACAGACGCCGACCACGAATATGAACAAGCGATCACCGGAACCGTAAGAGCCTACGAAATAGCCACGCGAGACAGAACCGCTTTCCGCTTCTCGTTCGCAACCGGAAAAGTGGCCACGCCAACCGAACCGTACAAAACCATAGCGGCCAACGAAGTCTACTGGAAAGAAGGCGTGAAACTCACAAACCCAACCTTCTACTTCGCGTCAGCATCCGCCGGAAAAGTAATTGACTTAGACGTATGGACGTGATGATGAGACATGCCAATTAAAGGCGGCGGAATAACCGTACACGATAAAACCTATCATCAGAATTCGATCATACCTGCGGCAGATCAGGACTTTCAGGGCTACAGACTCAAGGGACTGAAACGAATGTCAACCGTGCCAACGGCCGCCGAAATAGGAACAGACGGCCTAGTCCTATATGAACTCCCAGCCACAGCAACATACTATGGCGGAGATGGCGATTCTTCCGACCTTGCTGCGAATTATGAAATAGCCTACAAGATCACTTTATCCGCCGGAACCATCACGATGGTTCGACTGAAATGCGGGGCAGCCACCAACGTGAAACTCGCCCTCTATGATGATGATGGAGCCGGAGGCGAACCGGCAACTCAACTCGTAGACTGGGGCGCTTTCGCAGCAGTATTAGGCGTTAACGACTTCGATGTGGCCGACTATGTAGTGTCAGCCGGAGACTATTGGCTCGGCTCATTACATGATGTCACGGCACCCCGCTATGCGGCAGGAGCCCGGTTAGATCGTTACAAAGCGCGTACATACGCTAATGGTCTTGAATCTCCGTGGCCTAACGCAACCGACATCCATGACACATGGAACGTCTACGCACAACTCGGCCTAGGTAGTCCAGCCGTACGAAGATTATATCTAAACGTGAATGATACGGTGATCTATTTCACACCCACGTAGTGAGGATGGACGCTGAATAAAACATGAGCAAACGAAACCTCTTCGAATACCGCCGACCTGCACAGAAACAAGCTTCTTATGAGCAGTGGACTATGTGATTGAATTCGCTGATGTGGACCACGTGCTTGAGCTTCTGGCTCTCGCCGCGCTACGATGTCCAGACCACGACGAGCTTCCGCTGATTCAGCGGCGAGACGGCCATCTGACCTTTTGGTGCGGGTGCGCGAGATAGATGAGCAGAGAGGAACGTCCGGAGCCTGACTTCGACCCTGCGCCTCCCCTGGTATGGGGCGTGACCAAGTGGGGAATGTCGATCTGGAAGCGCGGCGAGGAAAGAGTGGATCCACCGATCGAGAGAACAGAGTGAGGAATGAGCTTTGGCGATTGAGCACGTGGAATACGGAAAAGAAGCTGACCCGGACCACCAGAACAGCATCATCGACCAGCTCAATGTTGTCATAACTGACCTCTCGGCCCTCGACAGCGCAGTCGCGGACCTGGAGCTCCAAATCATAGGGAAGGCAGAGCTCTGCACAGATCTTCCGGCCGACACCGGCGCCTCGGCGGCCGTGGGCTCATCAGACAAAGCGTCGCCATGCGACCACAGGCATAAGGCCGTGGGCTCAGAAGATCCTCTCGCGCCAAGCGACACAGCCGCGCCAGGCACGGCGACCTTGGCCTCTCGAGAAGACCACGTGCATCCGGCCGTCTCTCAGCTCCTGGCCGGAGCCAACATCACGCTTGACCCTGCAGAAGGCAAGGGTGCGGTGACAGTGAGCGCGGAGGCCGGAGGAACCACGATCAGCACCAAGACGTTCACAATCACCAATCAAACGGTGCCAGGCAATGGAGAGTTGTCTTTAGGTACAATGGATATTCCAGACGTGATTCTGGGAATGGCCATGTCTCTGACTTTTTCAGCAAGTGCCGGATTCAAAGCCATAACGGCATACTTACGCAGCAACGTGGAAACTGATGATATGGTTTCATGTGGAGGCATCTCTTGGGGAGCTGATGCATCTGGAACCATCAAGCAGTTCGTGTCTAGGTCTGAGAGCGGTGCCATGACTTTGGCCGATACTGCATTAGAGTGCTATCTCCAGAATTTTCAAGCGGGGAACGCAGTTATCTCCAGTGGCACCGTCACAGTCTACTATCTCTGAGGATGGAGAATCGCAAAGCTCTTACCCTCAGGCCCCAATAGTTCTCCTCGAGGTGAATATGCAAGATGGCAACTCCGGAACCTGCTCACGTGGCCGAAGTGATCTCCGTCCTCGACATTCCAAGCTCTGACCCGATGCGTCTTGGACAGATGGACTCCATGGTGACCTATCGAATTGATCCTCTCCACACTTTCTCCATTAGACTTCAGAAGACTAGGCCCTCGAAGGCTGACATCGAGGCGGCCGTGAGAGCAGACTGGGCCACTAGGAAAGAAACGATTGGATTGAAGGTGCAGCTTTAGGAGAAAGGCGTATGCCCACTTACAACATTCTGGGCCTCGACGTCTGGATCCCCGACTTCAACGACCTAACTCAAGCGGTCACGGCGCCCCTCACAAACATGGTCAATGACGTTCTCTCAGGAATCTCAAACGTAGTCTGGCCGCTACTCCAGAACATGGGCTCAAGCATCTACCTGCTGATAAAGCCCGCGATCGACACTCTTTGGTCTTGGATCCAGACCGGGCTCTCCAGCATAACGCAGGTTCTGACGTCGACCCTCAGCGGCATCTGGTCCTATCTCCAAGGCCTTTTCTCCCAGATCTGGGCGGCCCTTCAGCAGGTCGCCGGCCAAGTCTGGACCCTGACAAAAGTAGGACTCGACACGCTTTGGTCCGGCCTCCAGCAGATAGGAGCCCACGTTCTCCAGATGGCGTCTGTAGGCTTTGCCCAGCTCACAAGGATCCTCAACGAATATTTGATCCCTCTTGTTACCGTGACAATCAAAGAGATGGTCCTCGCGCAGTTCAACGTCTTCGGAATGCTTGGCACCATCATGGATATCCAACATGCGGCCGGCACGACCATGGACGCCCTCCACGCTCTAATTTTAGGGCAGCCGGTCGAATTTGAGAAGATCATGGCTGCGAAACTGAACGAGGTTATCAATCCTCTCGCAACGATCGGCAAAGATCTTTGGGCGGCCTACAGCGACTACATCAAGCCAGTGGTAGACGTGATTATTCCTCTAGTCTCCGCGGCCCTGCAAACCCTCTTAGAACCTCTCCAGAAAATATACTTCGATGTGGCCAAGACTCCGACCGAGATGTGGCCCCAGGGCAGTCTAGGCCGAAGTCTCGGAGGAATGATAGGAGGAATGATGAGCTTCAACGCAGCTTACGTGGCAATCACGGCCCTCGAGCTCCTGCATCCTCTCAAGCAAGTCGGGCTCCTGCGAATGATAGACGCATCAAGGGCTCTGCTTGGCGCAGACGTCCTCGGCCGCCTCATAGCCATGACCATCTTTGGAGCCTTCTACACTCTGCCCCTGCGCTATGAAATGCAAGCCTTCTTCCGGCCGCAGATCCCGGACACTCGCCGCGCAGACCAGATGCTCTTTGAAGGCAACATCAGCCAAGCGGAATGGCGCCAGATCTATTCTTTCCATGGATGGAAAGAGCAGCACATCAATGCGTGGTATCGAACGATGTTTCTGGAACCTTCCGATCGGATGATTATTGGAATGATTGAGGGAGGAGAAGTGGATCTGGACTTCTTGCAGAAAGTGCTGGGTCAAAGAGGCTATGATCTTGAGACGGCCGCCCACATCATGCGGTATGGCACCAAGAAATCTCTGAGCGACGAGATCGCGGCAAACATCAGCGAGATTCAAAGCGACTTGTACGCAGGACAGATTGACCTCTCAGAAGCCTCGCAAGAGCTCGGTGCTCTCGGCATCAAAGGCTCACAGCTCGAGTTCCGGTTGCGCTCCATGAAACGTCGCTTAGAGAGAAAGGATCTTAACGACAAGATCGAAATTCTCACGGCTCAGGCCAAGGCCGAGGAGCTCACAGTCGCAGCCTACGACAGCGCCCTTAGAGCTCTCGGACTGAGGGAGCCCCGAATCCGCGCTCTTGTCGAGAAGGAGGAAACGCGCCGCAAGCCCAAGATCACGCTGCCGAAGGAAACAAAACGTGACCTGGCAATAGGAACCTATCAACGCCTGTTTGTCGAGGGCGTCCTCGAAACCGAGGAGCAGCTTCAAAACTACCTGGCTGCTCTAAAGCCTCCTTTGCCAGAGGACCGCATTATGCTACTCATCACCGACTCGCTGATTCAGAGAGCCAAAGCAATACCACCACTGCCACCTGAATGGGAGTTTGTCGAGAGATTCAAAGGATACAGGATTGAGTACTCGGAAACGCAGAAGCTGTATAGTGCCACGGTCCCCGGCATGCCTATACTGACAAACGCGTCGCTGCCTGCTCTAAGACTTCTGATTGCGCCCACAATTCCCAAGACTCGAGAGCTCGGCGCAGAGTTTTACGTCAAAATCTACGTCGCCAAAGAAATTGAGGAGCCCGAACTGAAACGGTATCTTGGTGAGCTCACGCCTCCATTCAGCCCGGCAGATCTTGAGCTGGTCCTTAGAGATGCACGACTGCGCAGAACCAAGGCGACCGAAGCGGCAGAACTACGCAGAACCAAAGAGGCCGAAGCAGCGGCACTACTCAAAGCCAAGGCGGCCGCAAAAGCGGCCGCGTGAATGCTCTCTCGAGAGACAAGTTTCTAGGCGAATAACCTAGACCATTCGCCCCTCGAGTGAGCTCACGCGGGTTTTTGCCTTATATAGTTGCTTATAAGCTGGAAGAAATTGCCCAGGGATCCTTCCACGCCAGGCGCCGGAGTTGTCTGCAACGAACCGGACAACATCAGGCTTATAACCGGCAAGTGTCCGTACACTCTCAGGTAAAACGCTATGCGAAAGAGGCGAGTGAAAGTAAAACGCACCCGAACCATCAAGGTGGAATTTTGGTGCGACAAGCCTTTCCTGGAAGCCCTGGACACGGCGGCCCGATGGGCCGCGCTCAATCGAAGCAACTACATACGCCAAGTTCTCCTGCAGGACCTCCGACGTCAAAGCCTCCTGCATAAGGAGGAATCGTGACATGAGCCAAGGAACCGATATCCGAATTCAGGCCCGGTGCGCCCGGTGCGGCCGGACCCTTGACCAGATCTGGTCTATCCGGAAATTGTGTGCATATTGCAAGGCCCTGCCGATACTCAGGCAGGCTCTGGCAGGAGGTGAAACAGATGACTGACGAAGTCCAATACACCTGTACGGCCATAATCAGCGGAAACAAGGACCACATGAATATTGCTAAGGACGTGATCCGAGGCATCAAGCAGCTCGCGCCAGGTTGCCACGTCCAGATCATGGTCGAGGAATTCACGGAGGTCGAGTGAGATGAGTTCTGAGACGGGCCGCTACTTCTGTCGACGTTGCGGCTGCTCCATGATAAGCGAGAGCCCTGACGGATTCTGCAACGCCTGCAGGGCTCTGCTCTCGGCGTCGACGCGGGGATCCGTGACTCTGCCGACTCCGGAATGGTGATTTGATGAGCAGCGAAGAAGCAGCGAAGCATGCCGCGAATATGAACCGGGCTGCGAACGAGCTTATCCGAGAGATGGCGGCCATGGTCAAGGCTAAGAGTCCTCCAGATGCATCACCAGGCTCAATCATTGCGAACCTGTCACTGAATATGATGAGCTTAGTAGCTGATCTCCTCCAGCATTTCAGGGACATGATCTTAGAAGCTTGCGAGAAGTCAGGGGCTCCGGTCGACGTGATCTGGCCAAAGAGGCCGGAAAGTGGTGAATCAACCACATGAACAGAGAAGCGCAGGGTCCTGTTCGGCTGCACTACAAAGTGACGACTAGGGTAACGCCTGACATGATGGAACGGATCCGAGAGGCTGCCAGGCGCGAGGACCGGACGATTGGTGGTTGGGTTCGCAGGGCGATACTTGACCGTCTTGGAGAGGTAAGTGAAAGTGTGTTATGACTCTGAACGCACGGGTGCGAATAGTGCAATAAACACACCCGGGACCCCCACACCATCATTTCCACTGGACCCGTACCACGCCCGGTATCAGGTCCTGGACCCCTTTGTCGACGTTGTTTCTTCTGGAAGAAAGCGCACCATGGTGCTGGTGTGTCCCCTCATCGTGATGCAATATGGTGCGTCCGGTCATCGCCACGCTGAGTATATAGCACTTACGACCGAGGCCCAGACGGTCTTTGGACGTGGAGCGGATGCACCGGAAACAAAGGTGTGTGGGGGTGAATTCTAACCCTTGACTATTGAGGGGCTGCTTGTCTCTGTCGGACTTCTTCTGAGCTACGCAAAACTGTGCCTCTACTTCATCGCCATGGTCCAATTTGTGAGGATGGTCTGCAGGATCCTCAGAAATTCATAAGCAGGAGCTCCACGGCCCTCGCCCTGGTCTCCTGCTCTGATCTTTTCGTGACTCCCTGGCTATGTTTCACGACAGGGAATTCCTCCCTGCGCCAGGCTGCGTACTTTGGCCTCAGGAGAGGCGCGTCGTAGTAGCTGACCACAGCCCGGCCTTTGATCTTGTTCAGCAGGTCAGCGAGGTCCATGTGATCTGGCCAGCTCATGGTTCCTGCAGGATAGTAAGATCTCTCGGTATCTACGAAAGGTGGATCCACATAAAACAGAGTCTCCGGAGAATCGTAGTCGCGGATGACCTCTCGGAAATCCCTACATTCCAACTGGACGTCCAGGAACCGGTCGGCCACGTCGACCAGAAGGTTCGCGCTAGATATCCAGCTCTGACCCATGGACCGCTTCTTGCTATGACTCCACCCTGCGTACCACTTTCCTGCAAAGCTCTGCCTCTGCAAGATGAACCACTCATAGGCCCTGATGAGCTCATCCGCTGGAGGGCCCTCTCGGCGCCATCTCTCAATGAGGTCCTCATAGACTGATCTCGAGGTGGGCGTGAATGCGAGGCGCGAGACGAGCTCTCCGGTCCTCTCGCGCAGAACCTTGAAGAACAGCACGACGTCTTGGTTGATGTCATTGAAGACCTCGACGGGACTTGGAGGCTTTGCCAGGAGAACCCAGGCTGCGCCTCCAAACGGCTCCACGTAAGTATGATGCACAGAAAAGTGGGAGATTATCCAGGTCGCCGAGTGACTCTTGCCACCTATCAGCCAGATAGGTGATCTGAGAGGTCCCTTAGCCAGGCGTGACCGCGCCCTCGACCTTAGAGCCCTCTCCGACGTCAGCGCCATCTATCTTGACCTTGATCTTGGCAGGAGCCCCGGTGGATTCAACGCCTCGAATCTGCATCTTCTTGGCCTTCTGCCAAGTCACGCCCTCGTCAAGCGAATACTCAAACTCCCCTGGCTCTGGCTCCGGAGGTTCCTCCCCTTCTTCAAAGGTCAGATTCAAAGGCTCCATGATCTCGCTGAACCACCCTCCTCCACCGTTGCCAGTTCCCGGGCCGCCATTGCCGAAGCTATTGATAACCACCGCGTACCCGTCCTCGCTGACCATGCAGGTCCCGCTAGACCCAGGTCCAAGACCAGGCGAATACATGACCTGCTTAGTCAAAATGGCATACTGATTGCCCAGCTTACAGCCAAGCCCACCCACATTCACAACGGCCGCCCTCTCCGTGACGTGGACCTCAAAGTCTCCGTTCCTGCAGCAGCCCTTCAACGTCATTCCAAGCTCAGGGTCCTTAACGCCCTTGATCTTGCCGAGATGCAATATCTCAGCAACCTTGACTCCGCGCTTATCATTGACCACGGCGCAGGCTGCATCCGCGATTCCCCCAGGATAGTAGCCTACGAGAGGAATGTATCTCTCGCCGGCGCCAACTTGGTCTGCAGGATCTAGACCGCCATCATAGGGCCCAGGTTGAAGCTGCGGATCTCCGTACTGGCTACATTCTCCTCCAGGGTTATCCACGTTGTAGATCACATGGGTATTGCTGACCTCTTTCGGCTTCTTAGAAGTCTTGTCTCTGAGAATGATGCCAAGGGTGGCTGCCGAGCACTTGTAGTGACAGAACGAGATGCCTCCCTGAATAGGGTCGTGTCGCTGCAAGTGAGTATCTTGCGTGAATCTCATGGGCTTCATGGCGACGACGTCAGTCCGGACATAATCGATAAACTCCGGAATGAGGCACCGCAAGAGCCTGCAAATCCATTTTGACCGTTTGGGCCAAACGTAGACCCTGACGGCCGGAGCTTCTGTCACGGTGGTTCCTATGATTTTAGGCCGGTACTCTTGGCTGACGGCCCAGACTCCCCGCAGCTTGAAAAGACCTGCGTACTGAGCCTGGATGTCAAGATGAACCTGCATGCCTATTTCACGGCCCTGCTCTGCCAATTCTGGTCCCCCGATTGAATCCGTTTCTGTCTCCAAAGAGATACCCACAAAGTGCCATGACAAGAGTCGCGCCGAGATCTGCACGGCCAAAGGCTATGAGCTCCGCAGCCACGGCCGAAATACAGACTATAGCCGCTATCTTCGTCCATTCCATTTCCATGTCTTTCACCTCTTATGGATGAGAGAATAGGCTGCGTGGAACCAATAAAAGGGCTTCTGCTCCAGACCCTTCCATGGCAGCCTCTACACACACGAAAAGAGGACCCCTCGCCTGACGTCAGCCTCGACGAGGATCCCCAAACACCCGGCGCCTACACTTGCCACAATAGGCCCCTCTCTCGTCAGACGCCATTGGTGCTCCGCACTCCCGGCACCTCTTGTACGGCACGGGCCTACATCTCATAGGGGCACCGCTTTCACAAGCCTCGGTGGAATCGCACCCGGAGCATCCTTGATGAAAGTAAACTCGTACCGGGTATATCTAGCGTCTACGAGGTACGGGCCTAGTTCCCCCGCCAGCTTCTGCGAGACTACTGAAAAGCTCTTGCCAGAAGGCACACCATCATCAAAGGCCACGGAGAAATCCAAAGCCTCCACCATCTTCATAGCCTTAGTGACCGGGTCGGTGATCTGCTTCGTGACAATGCGGTGCGCGGAAAATCTGAGCCTCTTTTCCTTCCCAGGCTCCAACATCACCCAGTTCGATATCGGACTCGTCGTCTGCACTCACCTCCTTCCTTCTTGAGACT
>Ga0315296_10003166_pt1 | contig 13834 bp, 12 predicted proteins | sample YL17G14_18_MG_FD_203921 | JGI IMG/M metagenome (GOLD analysis project Ga0315296, IMG submission 203921) | Sediment microbial communities from Yellowstone Lake, YNP, Wyoming, USA - YL17G14_18 | ecosystem: Environmental > Aquatic > Freshwater > Lake > Sediment | place: USA: Wyoming | collected... | reverse complement strand
CGCCGACGAAAACCAATTATACCGTTGACTTCATGAATCACGTGCGGAAACATCACGCCTATCTGCTTCAGTCCAAGGGACCAAACAAAGTGACTTTCGCCGAGCTAGTCGGCTCAGCTGATCAGCCCCACAGCGTCGCTGAACTCGTGAAAACCAAGGAATTCCGTGAACTAGTAGTTGCGACAACCTCGGGAGAAGCGGATCAAATCGTCAGCACCATCGAGAGAAGCCTCAGTAGTAACCAGCTTGTTCTGTTCTCGCTCAAAGAAATCGAAGATGCAGTCTACAACCAAGAGAAGGACGACTTCAGTGCGGCGTATCTGGTGCTTACCGACAAATATCTTGCCGAAAGCGGTTACAAGCATAGAATTCACAGGTTGCAGCAGATTTCAGCGAACAAGAAAGCAAAAACAAGAATAATCGACGCAGAAACACCAGCAGGCAAGCGAATCACCCAGTTCGGAGGCCTAATCTTCTTCATCTCGCCAACAAAGTAACATGTGCGAGCGCGCAAAACAATTTGAGGAACTTTTTCAGATACTTGACGGCGATCAGCTGGAAGAAGCTTTCCCAGAGGCAACCTACAACCACTCAGCATTAGTCAGATTTGAACTAGTAGATATCGAAAGTCAGTAACACTTTTCGCGCGCATTACAACTTGTTACCTTTTACCATTCTTTCAACATTGCTCAAAAGTGCTTCAAGGACTGCAATTGTTACCGTTGGGTCGTGAAAAAAAATTTTTGTGACCGATTAGTGCGCGCTGGTTTTTGCACTTCTCAATGGAGCTTCAGGCTAATTTGTCTCTCTATGTTTGGTAAGGGAATTCTGTTTGACGTAAGTCCAGTGAGACTAGATGGCTTCGGCTCCTGCTAGTGGCACAGACGGAGGTCCGTAAACGTTACTGCGGATAACAAGGAAGACGCCAGCGAAAATCAAAAGACCTCCTCCAATTGTTGATAAGGTCAATTCTTCTCCCAGAAAAATCGTTGCAAGTAGAACTGTAATCACTGGTTGAGCAAACAAAAATGAACTTGTCACGGCCGCATTGACTTGTTTCAAGACATAGATCCAGATCCAGTATCCCAACGATGAGCAGGCCAATCCTAAGTAAAGAATGGCTGTCCATTCGTTCAGGGTCAGCAAAAATATTCCATGAGCAGAATTCTCTGCCATAGAAAAAGGTATCAAAAACAACGCACCTAAGATGTCAACATAAGCCACAACCAAGAAGGGTTCGTATTTGTTCAAGATTCTTCTGCTCGCAATTGTATAGGTAGCCCATAAAAAAGGTGTGAGAAGCAATATCAAACTTCCCAGGAGAAAACTAGTATCGTTCTTCAGGCTCAGGGTAGTTCCGCCTACAACGACTACGGTACCTATCGAAGCGATTCCAACTCCGAATATTTGTTTTCTCGTTAGTCTTTCTTTGAGCAATCTTGCGGAAAACAAGCTAATTACTATTGGTGATACCAAGCACACCATGATAGAAGCGATTGAAGCATTTGCCAGTTTGATACCTGTATATTGAACAATGAAGTAGAAGGTCACTCCTGTAAGAGCGAGAAGAAGCACGATGGGCGCATCTTTTCTTTCAACAAACAGCCGATACGTTCGATTATGTGCCTTGTTGAAAAGAAGAATCAGAGCAGATAATACTGCAGCAACGAGAAATCTGAACGTCGCTATTGCAACCGGCGTCAGGCCCTCTCTAAGTATGGCTTTAGCAACGACGTAGGAACTTCCCCATAACATAACTAGGATGAGCATGAGCAAGATGTTAATCGTGCTTATGGATTTTGAGCTTAAGTTCAACTCATTTTTTCTCCATTTCTGATTTTCGACTGCATTGAAATGTTGCGATTCTTGAAGCAGTCAAGCCGGTCTTCTTTTCCAAGTCTTGTTGACATGTTTCCAAAGGGAATCGAACCACTAATAAGCGTTTGTTGTCATGATCTACGTCGTGAAGATTCGAGTCAGTCACTGGCAGTTTGGGCCTGCACGTACATTTATATTGTGTTTTGCAGAAAAACTACCATAAAGTTCAAAAACGTAGAAACGAATGGTGCATTTGTGATGGCATATTGAGAAGACCATTGACAGGTATTCTTCTTGTCGCTCCTGCGGTCGCTGTGTTAGTTTTCCTTTTCCTATATCCGTTCGTATTCAATGTTTGGACTAGTCTTTACCAATTGAGACCGCTGGTTTCGCCTGAAAGGACATTTGTTGGATTCAACAACTACTTCAGGACGTTCAATGATTATGTTTTCCAAATTTCCATAAGAAATACTCTTGTTTTCACGTTAGCTAGTGTCGTTCTTGAATTTTTCTTGGGACTCGGCGTAGCATTTTTATTGACAAATCTACCTAGAGGAAGGAAAATTGCTACCGTTCTTTTGCTTATACCTATGTTGATGCCTGACGTAGTCACTACACTTGGGTGGAAATTCATTTTTTCTCCTAACTTCGGAGTGCTGAATTACCTGCTAGGCTATCCAGTACCATGGCTTGCTAACCCAAATTTCGCGATGCTTTCGGTTATTATTGCAGACGTATGGAAAACCATACCTTTCGTCATGATAATTATGGTCGCTGGCATTCTGTCAATTCCTAAAGAGCATGTTGAAGCAATAAGAACCGACGGCGCAAACAGTCTGCAACAGTTTCGATACTTGACTTTTCCATATTTAATTCCGTTCATTCTCATTGCTATTACAGTCAGAACGATTGATGCTTTTACGAAAGTTTACACCGTAGTCTATTTGCTGACTAGCGGTGGTCCAGGAATAGCGACAGAAGTTCTTCCAATCTCCATTTCACGCCTAGCACTGTTGACTTGGGATTGGGGAAGAGCAACAACATATTCCACTATTGCGCTGATAATTTCGCTGATCTTCCTAGCCGTATTCCTGCGTGTAATCAGGAGGAAATGACTTGCTGAAAAGAGAAGTAATACTCTATTTGATATTGGCGGCAGTATTGATCGTGTACATGTCCCCTATTCTGTGGTTGTTCAGTCAGTCAATCAAAAGAGAAGTCGATATATTCGCGATCCCTCCGGTCTGGATTCCAACTCAACCAACGTTTCAAAACTATGCAGAATTATTCGACTTTTTCTCCTTTGGAACAGCTCTGGCTAATAGCATCACAGTCACATTGACTACCTTATCGATTACTTTGGTATTGGCGATTCCTGCTGCTTATGGCCTTTCAAGGTACAAGTTTCCAGGAGCGAAAATGCTGCTCTTAGCAATAGTTGCTTGTCGAATGATTGTCCCCCCGGCACTGATTGTTCCTCTTTACAGTGTACTGAATTTGCTTGGCCTTATCAACACGCCGATTGCTATAATAGTGGGTCACCTTACTTGGACTTTGCCTCTTGGGATTTGGCTTTTGATAGGATTTTTTGATACATTACCGGAAGACATAGAGGAAGCAGGGATGATGGATGGTATGTCTACACTGGAATTAATTTTGAGGGTCGTTTTGCCTGTTTCTGCCCCAGGAATTGCAGTAGTTTCGCTTTTCACTTTCATGACTTCATGGAATGAATTCATGTTTGCATCGATATTTGCCACTTCGTACCGAGTCGGTGGGACTGCGATCGCAGGAATGGTGTCAACGTACAAGATCTGGTGGGGCGACATTGCAGCTGGTGGACTCGTATTCTCGATACCAATGATTATCGTAGCCATAGTTGCCCAGAAATATATTGTACAAGGACTAACATATGGTGCTATACGTTGAGCTTTGAACGTTCCTGCACGCTTACTATGAGTCAGGTTAACGTTTCGTGGCATCTATGAACGATCTTTCTCCTTGTTAGCTAAATGAATTGTGTGCTACCTTGATGAGAGGTATCCTTATATAAGCAGAATCACAAAATAACTCATGTTCGTATAATAAAAGAAGGCTGTCCTATGAAAACAAGAATTATTGCGGCAATCGCAGTAATCGTCATAATCGTAGTAGCAGCAATCTTTGGCGTATGGTGGGTTTATCTCAGACCTTCTTCAGGAGTAGTTAAGATAGCTATTCTCGCTGAGTCAACTCCAGAAGCCTTGGCATTCACGGATAAATCCGTATTAGATCTGTACAAGAGTTCTCATCCAGGCATAGATTTTGTTGTCGATGTCGTGCCAAGGGAAGTTTTCTCAACATTGGCACTGCGAGAAATCATTGAAAAAGCAGGGCGATATGACATAATGACTGGCTCGGAAGACGAAATCTACAAAGGTCGACAAAGCGGAGGTTTCTATGGACTCGAAGATCTTGACGCAATAGATCCGACTTTCACAGCTCAAGTCAGAGCTGATATTCTTCAAACATGCAAAGATCCCGCCACCGGCAAAACAGATACCTTGCCTTTAACTCATTGGAACAGTCAATGTCTCTTCTACAGGAAGGATTTGATAAACAATGCAACAGAGCAAGTTGCGTTCAAAGCAAAATATGGGTACGATCTGAGACCACCGCAGACATGGAAGGAATTGCAGGATGTTGCGGAATTCTTCACGCGACCACCTAACTTGTACGGTATCTGGACAACTGGAGGAGTAGGTTGGGCACTAGTCTATGGGGAATTCTGGACGTGGATGCAGTCAATGAACGGCGACATCATGGTCGGCAACAATGTGACAATTGACACAATTGCTTGGAGAACTGCACTTGAGTTTCAGAAAAACCTAACGAAGTTCGCACCGCCAAACTGGCAAGGAAGTGACTGGTTCGAGGGACTGAAAGTATTCGAACAGGGAAAAATAGCACTACATGAACAATTCTACTTCCCTTGGGCCGACTTCTTCGATTCCAGCAAGGTAGATCAGTCAGTTCTTAACAATGTGGGTGTCGTAGCTCCACCGAAATCGCCAATAGGTGTATCAAGAGGAGCCTTGACATTCACGCCGGCTGAGCAATTGCTTAAGTCCTCTCCACATCCGCAAGAAGCTGCCGCTTTTCTAAAATGGATGCAAGGTTTTGCTGTTCAAAAACAAATGGCACTAACTGGAGCTCTTATGCTTCCAATTAGGGCAGACATCGATATAGATCCTCAGGTGGACGCGAAGATTCGTTCAAGTGCGATCATAAACATGCCGCAACTGGATCAATATGTGCTTGCCCCGCTTGGTGCACCAGCTTTCTATCCGAAAGTGAGTGAAATCGAACCAATATTGGCAGAAGGTTACTCAAACTATATGAGTGACACATGGACACTCGATCAAACCATCATTTTCCTACAGACTCAGGTAACAATGATAGTAAACCCGTAACAATGATAGTAAACCCATCTGGATAGAAAGAGCATCAACTAGCACAAACCTTTCTCTTTTTTTTAAAACAAGTAAAGGCCTTTGGTCATTAATAATCGCACTCGCATTCCATAAACTGTCTTCATCACTTGCTAGGAAAGGATATTAGGATGTTATCATATCAGCTAAAAATATAATCACGGGGTTGCTGAGAAATGATAAAACTAGCATTGCTCACCGTCTCGTATTCTGGATTTTGGTACAAAGGTAACGCTTTGTCTTTGAAAGAACAGATAGTCAAGGCTAGAGAGTTGGGGTTTGACGGTTTAGCCATAGAAACTAAGCGACCAGTCGCTCTTCCCTGCGATCTAAATATCAAGGAAAGAAAGCAGATTGCAGAGTTTGCAGATTCACAAGGGATTAAGCTCGTTGCTATTGAAACCATGTCAAACTTCACCAGTCCAATTATCGAAGACCGAGAAAATAACTTGTGTATGGTTCAGGATGATATTAAAATGGCAGCGGATATGAACGTTGATATTGTCAAGCTTTTCGTCGCATGGCGTGGAACCAGCCACTATGAAGGAAGGGGAACCTATGAGTTGGGGCGGAAACTAGCAAAAATAAAAGATCATTTTGTGACGCAAGATCAAATGTGGAGATGGGCCAAGTCTGGCATCAGGGATGCTGCCAGATGGGCAAATGATTATGGAATCACAATTGCAGTTCAGAACCATCCTCCTGTAATTGACTATGGATATGAAACCACGCTTAAAATGGTCAAAGAGGTAGGATTAGAAAACGTGAAGCTTTGTCTTGATGCTCCTCTGTTCTTGAAACAAAGTGATGACTACATTCATGAAGCTGTTGAAGCATGCAAAGAAGTCGGAATCGTGCATTCGCATTATGGTTCGCCTCTTTTTGATGAACTGCCCTCGGGTGAGATTACTTACGAACGAGACGATTACATCGGCGGTGTTTACACCAATTATCCTGCATTCATAAAGGAGCTCAAAGGAATAGGATATAATGGTTATCTTGCATCCGAAGAGTGTGCACCGGTTCTTGAAAATCACGAATTTCAAGGTATAGACGTAGCAGAAAGGCACGTTAAGGCAGCCCTCAGGTACTTGAAAACGCTTATCGCGACAGGAAAGGAACCAAAAGTACTCAGAATCTAGTCGATCTCTTCGATCCTTTGATTTGGCTTGACAGATAAGCGGAAAAACCATATCTGTTTCCGCCGAAATTTACCCATGCAAGTCTGAATCAAGTCTTAAATAGAGGCACATCTTTAGAGACTGTTTCGGTGGAGTAATATGGTGAATGAAATTAGACTTGCGATAGTTGGTTTGCACAATTGGTATCACGCGTACCCTTTTGCTCTTGCTGCTAAGCATATTCTTGGTGTCAAAGTGGTTGCTGTCGGACACGACGATGCAGATCAACTGAAACAGTACGCTGAATATCATGGAATAAAAGAATATTCTACTGATATGGAAAGGATAATTCGGAAGAAAGATGTTGATGCTGTGATCATAACTGCGAACACTTCGGCTCATGCAAAACTTGCAGAAGTGGCCTGTGAAGAAGGCAAGCATATTCTATGTGACAAACCGTTGGAAGCCTCTTTGGAAAAAGCTCATGAAATGATCAAGAACGTAGAAAAAGCAGGCGTCAAGTTCCAGGTTGCTTTTGGTTTTAGAAATGAACCAGAATTCAGAAAAGTTGTTGAAATAGTGGATAGCGGCTCCATAGGAGAAATTGTGAATTTCTACTTTTCAGTTCACTCCCCTATCCCTGGAGGCTGGATCACAACGAGAGAACCTGGGTGGTACGCCGACCCAGGAAAATCGGGTGGAGGTGCGTTCTTAGATCATGCAGTCAGCGAATTTGATGGTCTAAGATTTGCAGTGAAAAAAGAAGCCAAAAAAGTAGGTGGCATGAGAGGCAATTTGATATACAAGAACCTGAAGGTTGAGGACTATGGAGTTGCTCAGGTTGAATTTGGAGACAATTTGAAAGGTATCGTTGAAGCTTCTTGGATTGCGGTGCCTCCTGCAGGATACAGAGAAACATATTCTCTCTACGGAACCGACGGTAATGTAGCCTTGATCGGAGACAAGATATTGCTGAACGGAAAGATATTGAAGGGCCTTATAGGAAAAGAAGAAATAAGCCTGAGCCCTTCTACGCTTGATTTTTTCAAAGCAATTCCAGGTCTTGTGGAATACCCAATCGACGAATGGTATCAACTGCTCGTTCCGTTTATCAAAGCAATAAGAGAGGATAAGAATCCTAACCAGACCATTCATGACGGCTTAAAGGCCCTTGAGCTTTGTTTGGCAACTTTCGAGTCCGACAGAACGAAAAAGACGGTGGACATGACCGAATTTTCTAGAATGAAATGTGGAAAGAGGTGTGTATTATGACTAAGAAACTCAAGATAGGTCTAATCGGCACAGGGGGAATTGCTGAATTTTCACATCTTCCAGGAATTGCCAACTTGGACAATGTTGAATTAACTGCAGTCTGTGATGTCATTGAAGAAAGAGCCAGAGCGGCTAAACTCAAGTACAACGCTAGAGAAAGTTACACCGACTATGAAGAAATGTTGAAGAAAGCAGACATCGATGCTGTTGACATATGCACTCCAGTTTTTCTTCATGCGCCGATGGCTATCGAAGCTCTGAACAACGGCAAAAATGTGCTCATCGAGAAGCCAATGGCTCGAAACGCTGCTGAAGCTGAAACCATTGTTAACGCTTCAAAAAAGAACAAGAAACAAGTTTCTGCCATGTTCAATATGCGTTACATGCCAGTGAATATCCACATCAAGAAGGCCATTGACAAAGGAGAACTAGGTAAAATCTACATGGCTCGAGTTAGAGATGGGCATCCTGGACCAGAAGTTGTTATGCCCTATATGGCATCATGGATTTTCGATAAGGAGAAGTCAGGTGGAGGATGCGTTCTAGATGAAATACATGATATTGATTTGCTCTGCTGGTGGTTAGGCAACGTTGATTATGTCTTAGCTGAGCTTGGCACTTTTGCTAAGAAAACTGATGTTGAGGACAATGCGGCAGTAGTTTTGCGTTTCAAAAGTGGAGCCATCGCATCTATGGAGATAAGTTGGACACAAATTGCAGGATCAGGTTCCACTGAATTGTACGGAGAACGCGGAGTAGTGATTTCGGCAGAAACTTACAAGATTTACAATGCAAAAGATAGTGGATGGTTCACACCAGAACTTCCATCACAACCTTACTGGTATTGGCACAGATTGCAGATCAGAGACTTCGCTCAGGCAATATTAGAAGGAAAGCAAGTTCCTGTATCTGGAGAAGAGGCACTTACTAGGCTCAAAATAACAGACTCTATCTACGAAGCTAATCAACTGGGAAAGAAAGTGAAGGTACCGAATTAACAAGACAAAATTGGTTGAACAGAACCAAATAGGCATGGTAAGTTTATTCTCTTTTTCCTTGTTTCTTTTTCGACGTTCTCTGTGGGCCCGCGCTAGATTCTGACGACATTAGAATAGGATGTTGCCGGTTATTTTCTCGAATAAGTGCAATTGATTCATGTCGAAAGAAACCCAAATTTCTTCTCCAATAGCTGCTTTGAAGAAGGGGCTTTCTCTAGCCTTGATTATGTTTTCGCCGACTTTCACATCTACAATGGCTTCTGATCCCAAAGGTTCTATTACGTAAACGGATCCTTTGATGTCATTTTCATTGGTTTTTTCTTTGCATACTCGAACATGCTCTGGTCTGACTCCCATGGTCAGTTCTGAGCCTTTGCTTTCTTTCTTGAGGATATCGCACATGTCTTTCCCAATTCTTATTTTGAATTCGCCCGCATCCAGATAGTCTCCTGTGAAGGAGCAGTCTACGAAGTTCATTGGGGGGCTTCCGATAAAGCTAGCAACGAACAGGTTGTTAGGTCGGCTGTAAAGTTCGCTTGGAGCTGATAGTTGCTGTATCTTTCCGACATTCATTAGTGCAACTGTATCAGCCATTGTCATTGCTTCAGCTTGATCGTGCGTAACATATATTGTCGTTATTCCAATATCTTTTTGAAGTTTCTTCAGTTCAACTCTCATGTACAAACGAAGCTTTGCATCCAAGTTACTTAGAGGTTCATCCATCAAGAATGCTTTGGGTTGGCGGATGATTGCGCGGCCCAAGGCCACTCTCTGTCTTTGACCACCGCTTAGTTGTCCTGGTTTTCTTTCTAGAAGGTTCTCAATTCCGAGTAGTTTCGAGACCGACAATACCTTCTGATCTGTGTCATTTTTCTTGACTCCTCTGATTTTGAGGGGAATTCCAATGTTGTCACGTATCGTCATGTGAGGATACAGAGCATAGCTTTGGAAAACCATAGCCAAATCTCGTTTCTGAGGAGGGAGGTCATTCACTATCTCGTCATCAATGAGTATTTCTCCTTCAGTAGGACTTTCAAGTCCAGCAATAAGTCTCAATGTTGTGGTTTTACCGCATCCAGAAGGTCCAAGTAAGACGACAAATTCCGAATCTTTAACCTCTAAATCGACATGATCAACAGCGGTGACTTGCCCGAATTTCTTGGTTAAATGCTTAAGACTTATTCTGCTCAAGTAGCTCAACAATCAGGCGACTGCGACGAATAAAAGGTTTACCTAGCCTATAATAGAAATCAATGCTTTGTCTGTCGATATGCGCTATATTTAAGAAAAGGAGTTGATAGTAAGAAGAGTGTGATTTGAAGTGAAGATAGGAATAATGACGATTTTGTTTAACGAGTTGAAACTTGAGAAAGTTCTGCAATATACTTCGAAGCTTGGTTATGAAGCTGTTGAGATTGCCGCTTGGAAAGCCAGTAACCACATTGATCTCGACAAGATACTTCGTGGCGGAGCTACTGAATACAAGAAGACAATTGAGAAATATGGTCTTACTATTTCGTCCTTAAGTAACCATCTGGAAGGACAGCTTGTGCTTGGTCCTCACGATGAATCTACTGACATTTGGTTCAAAGGTACGGCTGAAGACAAGATCAAGTATGGTATTGAACGAATCAAGAAAACAGCTGAGGCCGCTTCAGTTCTTGATGTACCTGTTGTTAACGGTTTTATTGGAGCACCTAACTGGGGATCTTGGTATATCTTTCCTCCAACCTATGAAAAGATGTTTGAACGTGGTTTTGAATTGTTTGCTGAACGGTGGGGTCCAATCTTGGACTTTTATCGGGCCCATGGAGTGAAGTTTGCTCATGAGGTGCATCCTCAGGAACAAGCCTATAATGTTGAAACAGCCGAAAAAGCTGTGAAAATGATCGGAGGAAGAAAGGAATTTGGGTTCAATTTTGACCCAAGCCATTTCATATGGCAAGGAATAGATCCGGTCATTTTCATCAAGAAGTTCGGCGACAGAATTTTTCATTGCCACGCCAAAGACGCTGAGCTTGTTAAAGAGAATCTTCCCCTTGCAGGTAGTATGTCAACCGGAGACTGGCGCAGACCTGGTCGAGGTTTCCGTTTTCGGGTTGTGGGATGGGGCCAAGTTGAATGGAAGAGAGTTATGACTGCTCTTCTAGAGGTTGGTTATGATTATGTTTTGAGCTATGAACATGAAGATCCTATTATGAGCAGAGAAGACGGATGCGAGAAGTGCATAGCATTTCTGAAACCGTTAATTATCAAAAGTCCTTTGGAGAAAGTCTGATGGTGACTTGAATCTTCAGGAATTCAGATCACTCAATCTTGATGGGTTTTTTCGCTTTCGCTGACTCGTAAATAGCGTCTATTATCTTCATCAACAACACTGCTTGCTGAGGCTTGTTTAGCGGTTCTTCTTTTCCTGTTACAGCATTCACGAAGTTGATAGTGGCTCTTTCTCTACCCATTGCTGAGTCAGGTTGAGTAACTAGTTTCCTATTCACTGGTGTTCCATGTTCCATGTTATACATTTCACATGTGTCAAGGGCTGTTTCATCAATTCCGTCTACTCTGAAAATCCTTTTTACCGTTCCTCCAGCTTTCTTGCCTTGAAAAGTCAGCGACACTTCTTCTCTCTTGTTGTTTTCGGCCCAACTGTTTCTCGCAAACAATACTTGACCTGTCTTGAATGTCACAAGTGCATGTGATGCAGTCTCAACATCAACTATTCCCTTTTCTACATCGGAGATGCCCCATGGTCCCTTGAAACTTCGGTCTTCTGCAAAATCATTGAATGTCTGAGATAAGATCCATTCTGGAACAGGAAAATCCATGAAAAATAACGCTAAATCTATCATGTGAAGAAGATCGATAACTGGTCCTCCACCTGAAAGAGCTTTTTGAGTGAACCAACCTCCGAAACCTGGTATGCCGCATCTTCTGATCCACAATGCCTGAGCCGAATTTATTTTTCCTACCTCACCGTTTTTCACATATTGAAACAATGCTTGCACATCAGGTCTGGCTCGATTGTTGAAATCAAACATCAGTATTTTACCGTTTTTTTCAGCTTCCTCTTTCATCATCGTTGCCTCTTTTGCGTTCAAGGCTGGTGGTTTTTCACAAAATACATTTTTGCCAGCTTTTAAACAGTCAAGCGTAATTTTTGAATGCAGAAAATTCGGGGTGCAAACGCTGATCACATCAATTTCAGGGCACTCTTTGAGCATTCTTGAGTAATCGTCAAATACTTTCTTAATTCCGTTTTGTTTCCCTCTTGTTTCTGCGGCTAATAAATTGGTGTCTGCTATTGCCGCTATTTTTGCTCCAGCTTTGATGTAGCCATTGATGTGGTAGGTAGTAATTGATCCTGCTCCTATGATGGCTGCGACAACGCTATTTTTCATAACAACGTCCCTTCTGAGAACTCTTCAATTCAAGCTCTTCTTGTCTAACGCCTTTATTTAACCTAGCGTGTTTCACTTCAATCAAGGTTGAACTTGTTCAGCGCAACCATTGAGCAAATGTTCCGGCTGTTCAACTAGATATCACTGATATGCATATGCTAAATGGGTAGATGGCACAAAAACATAAATAGAACCGTAAATGAAAAACTGTGTCTGTCGTGATATTCTTGAAAGTCAGAGTTGGCGTTATTGGAACGGGCATGATTGCCCAATTGATGCATATTCCTTTCATCAAAGAAATTGAAAAGTATGACTTGGCTGCGATATGCGATGTGAGCCCAGGTTTGGTGAAGGCTGTTGGGGAAGCATATGCAGTTCCCAATGTTTACACCGATCATCTGGAAATGCTCCGCAAAGAAGACTTGGATGCTGTTGTAGTTTGTGCCCCAGACGAATATCATGATATGCTTGGCATTGATGCTTCTGAAGCCGGTTGTCACGTGTTGGTTGAAAAACCTTTAGCTCTAAACATAAAAGCCGCCGACAAAATGATTTCAGCTTCAAAAAAAGCCGGACGCCTTCTCATGGTTGCTTACATGAAGAGATATGACCCAGGTTATGAAGCTGGAGCCACATTAATAAAAAAAGCAGAAAATATGACCCTTGCTAGAATTCATGATTTTCCAGGAAGTTTCGCGACAGGCAGCATGAATGAAGTTCTCGACTCAATAACGAAAACAGGTCCAGCACCGGTTGAGAGACAAAAAGAAAGTAGAACACGCACAAATAATCTTTTAATGGAGCAACTTGGCCCGCATACCGATGAGGAAGAAGGAATCTGGAGAGCATTGTTAGCAGTTGCAACTCATGACATGTCGATCTTAAGAGGAGCTCTTGGAGACCCCAAGAAAGTCATAACGACAATAGTCGTTCCTGGAATTCCGTCAAACACATCTTGGATGAAAGTTATACACACGACAATTCTATCAATATTCGATTATGGAAAACCCAAATGCATTTTTGAAATTGGTGGTCCGCCTAGAACATGGTTCGAAGAGGAACTAGTCGCTTACTGCAACAATCAAACGATTTCGATAAGGTTTCCGTATCCTTGGATCAAAAATGTGCCAACCGTGGTTGAAAAGACTGAAACAAAAAACGGTGGATTTGAAACGAGCTTTACGACTTACTCGTATGAAGAAGCATTCAAACGAGAACATCTTCATTTCTTAGAATGTATAGAGAGAAATATGGAACCCACAACATCAGGAACTGAAGGAAAGAAAGATTTGGAATATTTGTTCAGTATATTTAAGAAATACAGAAAAGTATATGATTATTCTGCTTGAGGTGGCATTGTTGGGGTGATTTCGACTGCAGTTATGTTTGGGTTTGTTCCAGCATTCTTTACTTCTTCCGACCTAACTTTGACGCGACGATGGATTCTTGGAACAGCTACATTTTTTTGTTGCTAGCAACCGCACTTGCGCTAGGTTCCGAACATCTCCAGTTCTCCTATTGGGCAATAGTGCTTGATTTGGTTGCGTCAAGTCTTGGAAAACTCGAAAAGCTCAAAATGAGGGAGAAAAGCCGTGCACTCCGCAGATTTCGCTATCTTTTGGAAGTGGAACAAGATCTTCTTCGAAAAACTGTGAGAAACCAGTCAGTTGAAAACCTTGATAACTTTGTTATAACAAAAAACAAGGAATAATCCATTCAATTTCCAGAAATTCGGCTCATTTCTTAGAGAACTGTTC
>Ga0315296_10003165_pt1 | contig 13834 bp, 14 predicted proteins | sample YL17G14_18_MG_FD_203921 | JGI IMG/M metagenome (GOLD analysis project Ga0315296, IMG submission 203921) | Sediment microbial communities from Yellowstone Lake, YNP, Wyoming, USA - YL17G14_18 | ecosystem: Environmental > Aquatic > Freshwater > Lake > Sediment | place: USA: Wyoming | collected... | reverse complement strand
CCAGGATCACCCGGGCCTTCCCTTTGGGCTTCTCCTCTACCTCCGGCCCCTTCGGCGGCGGGGCAATCTCAGGAAAGGGAAGCCAAGCCTGGGCGGCATCAACCACAGCCTCCAGGCTCGGCCACTGAGGGGCCTTCACGATGAGGCGCTCGCTCTTCTTGCCGAGCACAGCCCCGAACTGATCAATGATCACCTGTTCCATATCATTCCTAGCTAACTGGGACACCCTCCCTCAAAGTCTCGCTTGACATGTGCATTATCTATGCATACAATAAATATGCATCATAAAAGTGCTATGAGAGCAACATTGAATCTCAAAGACAGCCTGGTTCAGGAGCTCGTGAAGCTCACTGGAGCCAGAACGAAAACAGCGGCTATCCATCTGGCAATGGAAGAGGCCATTCGAGCCAGGAAGCTGGAGAAGCTCAGGGCCCTTGCGGGGAAGATCGAGATCGACCCCGTATGGCGGGAACACAGAGAAAAAGAGCGGAGACAAGGGCCCCGTGGTTGAAGTTTCCGTACTGGTGGACACCTCGGTCTGGGTGGAATACCTCCGAAAGCCTTCTTCACCTGCGGGAAAGGCTCTCAGCGCATTGCTTTCCGTCGATCGTGTCATGATCAGCGGGGTTATTGTCGCCGAGCTTCTCCATGGCGCTCGCACCCGGCGGGAAAGGGAAGAACTCGCTGATGCCCTCGGCGCCCTCCCCGTTGTGGAACTAAATTTTTCTGACTGGGTCGCCATCGGCTCACTTCTTAACGACCTGAGGCTCAAAGGGCACACCTTTGCGCTGGTGGACATTGCCATCGCCCATGCGGCGCGATCCTCGGGTTGCGCCCTCTTCACCTTGGATTCTGCCCACCGCAAAATTCCTGGCCTCACTTTCTTCACTCCTTGATACCTCCTCCATCTCGAGGATCCGATCCACACGGAAGACCCTCGTCTCATCCCGCGTATGGCAGAACGCCTCCATCCCCAGGAAGGGCCTCTCAAGGTATTCCATCCTCCCGACGGATGTGGGTGTGACCATCCTCCTGGATTTCACATCATTATTCTTCAGGTACACGATCTTCAGCCGTGCCCTAATTTTGATGGCATGTTCAATCAGTTTGACCTTCTCCTCCACTGGACGATCCCTTTCCGAGAGCTGATACTGGTACCGCGTCACAAACCTCACCACCCTCCAGTCCATGAAGATGTGCTTTTTCTGGATGGGCGTCTTCAGGACGATTCCGTCAAGCTGCGTGCATCTGCTGAGCGCCACATACACCTGGCCGGAAGCAAATGTCCCCCTGCCGATGTCAATGACCACACGGTCAAAGGTCTTCCCCTGGCTCTTGTGGATGGTCACAGCCCAGGCAAGCCTCAGGGGATACTGGGTAAATGACCCGACAACCTCTGATTCAATCCTGTTCTTCTTTTTATCAAAAGAATAATGGAAGATTTCCCATGTGTAGGGCGTGACCTCCACGACATCCCCGTCCGTTAGTTCCACAATGAGCACATCGCCATCGTCCCCCCGATCAGCATGTTCAATATCCTCAATTCTTCCGATGCTCCCGTTCACCCAGCGGCCGTAAGAATCATTGTTCAAAAGCATGATCTGGGCGCCGATCTTGACATGGAGATCGATCTGGGTGGGGAGGGACCCCGTCTTAAAATCCCCGGTCATGCGCCCCTGATAAGTCACGAGCTTCGAATCAAGTGCGGACAAATGATCCATGTTAATTATTTCCGCAGCCTCATTGATGGAGGTGAGCCAGATATAGAAATCCCCCGGGGCAGGGGAGAAATCGGGATTGTACCGCTTATTGAGCATCACCAGGTCCTTGTCAGTCACGGAATTGTTGCGGATAGCATTCAGGAGAGAGACGAACGATTCATCCTTCTGCCGATAGACCTTCTCCAGCTCGATGAACTCCATGTCCAGCCCGTCCATGACCCTGGCATCAAAGAACCACGGGCTTGTGTAATGGGTCGTAAAGATCTCCTTCTCCTTGCCGGTGACAACCGGGGGAAGCTGATACAGGTCCCCGATGAAGATCATCTGCACCCCGCCAAAAGGCTCCTTTCGCTTCCTGCCGTTGAGCCTCAAGAACTTGTCCATGCAATCCAGGAGGTCCGCCCGGACCATGGACACCTCATCAATCACCATGGCGTCCAGTTCCTTGTAGATACTATCCCCGTCCTCCCTGAGCTTGAGCTTCTTGATGGATTCAATGGTCACATGGGGCTTGAACCGGAAAAAGGAATGGATGGTCTGCCCCTTCACATTGAGGGCTGCCACACCCGTAGGTGCCAGGACCACGATCTTCTTCTTTGTATGAGCCCGGAAATACTCCAGCAGGGTGGACTTCCCGGTCCCGGCCTTCCCCGTGACGAACACATGCTTAGGGGTCTCCTCCATCGCCTTCAGTGCCCTGACAAACTGCTCATTCAGCTCAATCTCTTTTGTGTTCTTCTTCATCCCCCATCACCAGCATTGTCTATTACCAAATTTTCGCTTGACAAGTATTATTATGCTTGGCATACTATGAACATGAAGCAAAACAAACCTCTAACAACAACCCTCTCTTCAAAGTCGCAGGTTACCCTCCCGGCCAGCGTCTGCCGAAATCTGGGGCTCCAGGCCGGGGACAAACTTGCAGTCATTCTAAAAGGAGAGCACATCATCCTCATCCCAAAACCTCGCAACTACACAAAAGCCTATGGAGGAAAGCTCGAGGGGCTCTTCGGCTCCGTCCAGGAGATCGAGGCTTACCTGAAAGATGTCCGTTCCTCATGGGAAAAGACCCCTTAGCCTCCTTCATAGAGGCTGTTGCCCCTCTGTCCTCCATCGGCCTGGACACATCCAGCGTGATCTATTTCCTCGACAGGTTAGAGCCCTACTACCCTATGATGGAGGAACTTTTTTCCAGGATTGAAAATGGCCGCATCACGGCGATTATATCTCCCATTGTCACGGCCGAATTGCTCGTCAAACCCCTCAAGGAAAACCGCCACCTGGAAATCCAGGCCATTGATTCCTTCCTGGAAGAATTCCCTCATCTTCATCGGCCTCCCTTAGACCACAGAATTGCCCGCGAAGCAGCCCGGCTTCGGGCAATGGAGGGACACGGACTGGGAGACGCCTTCATCCTGGCCCTTTCCCTTCATGAGGGCTGCCAGGCAGTTGTGGGAAATGACCGCACCACCGCCTCTTGTTCCAAAACCATCCCCTATATCCTTCTAAAAGACTTCCTGCCTCACCCATAGCCTCCACCTTTAAACTCAATCTCTTTCGGACCCTTCCTCATCTAACTCACCATCATCCTCCCCCACTTCCTCAGAATCCCCTCCACATTTTTCTGATTTCAATTTCTGTCATTCCGCTATGCCCATGAGTCGCAAACACGCTTCCACACTTCACAAGACAATCCTACGCTTCGCCCATTGTAGGTTCCGGAATAGATGGAAATACCATCCCGAAATTTCATCCCCTCCTCCCAGATGCATGGCAAAACATCCCATTCCATCTGGTCTCCTCTCAAGCGGGATCGTATAGGCACGTAGTGAACAAGGGGATGTCCTGGCAGAATTCGTCGTCGAGGCAGACTCCCCATCTCCGTGAGAGGCATTAAAGCCAATGTTTCCTCATGGCCGGTAGCAGTACTTGCAATGAGCTCAAGTATCTTAGGTTCGGCAAGATAGGCAAGCTGAAGGCTCCCCTTTTTCGCCAGAGGCGTCAAGCGCCCTCGCACGGTGCTATGGAGACTTCTCAGTGGTTCACGCAGGTGAGAGGCCACTACAAAAGTAAGGTCATCGGCCAGAGTTTCTTCAATGACCGCCAGCTTTTTACCCTCGTTCCTTCCAGCTGACCAGACGGTCGCCTCATAGTTGAAGATAGAACCCAGATGGGAACGGAAATGGCGCCGAGACACCTGGCATTGGGAGGAATATGCCCCTAAAGCGAAAACTTCCCGATACCCGGGCATTTCTTGAAGCCTCCTGGCATCCAATTCGAGAGAATTTCCTTCATGCCAACGCTCCTGGCCGACAAGTTCGGCCAGACACCCGGAGGCTCCTGTTGGCGGCAAGAAGGGGTAACTTGACCATGTAACATTAGACTTCAAAGCATTCCTGGCCATCAGGGGGGTCAGAAGGGTTCCCCGGAGAAAAAGCACATAAACACGGCCGTCAACCATCGTCACTCTCACCCCTTCATTGACCTATATCGCCTCAGTCCGCTTTTCTTGGGGCTTCCTTTTTCTCCTTCTTGACTTTAGGAGTGATTGCCTCCACATATTCATTGACCTCTTTGCTGAATACATCTTTTTTAAGTCCTGTCAGTTTCTTTTGTGCCTCTACCTGCTTCTGAAGAAGGTAGCCCTTGGCTTGGTTGCCGTAATAACGTTTCATCAGCTCGCCAGACCCCTGATGGACAGTGAGGTAATTGTCACAGGCCTCAATAACGAGCTCAGCCTTTCCTCCACTTGCCGTCAATCTATTCTTTTCTGGCTTTACAGTGAATCCCTGACTTTCTAACAGAGGTTGAAGAGCTGATAGAGAGATAGGGCTGTTCCGCTCTTGCTTGAACAGCGCGATAGCCTTATTATATTCCGTCTCCCATGCAGGCATTTTTGGCACAGCAAGGGGAAAAACTCCTACTGAAGATTCATCTACAACCAGCATGGGTTCTTTATTTTCCTCCGCTATTCGGATGCCGCCTTGGCCACGGGAGGCAGCGGTGTACCGATTGGAGTTCAGATTTTCCAAAAATGCATGAGCAAATGCCCCAATCTCCCAGTCCAGGACATGAATCAACGATGTATAGACCGGGAAATGCGTTCCTGCGACAATCACCTCTTCCTCATGAATCCCGGCAACACCTGCTGTGGTTTGGGACTTCTCGTTCACCTGGTTCCGGGAATGACGATTAACGCATCGAGAGACCTCCTCGATGGACACCGAGGTGGCATAGAGAATACGGGACTTGGCGTTGATCTCCTTAACCTTGCTTTCCTGTTCTTGAGTGGTTCCGGTAAAACCAAAAAGCCAACAGGTTGGACACATCCCACAGAGTTTCGGGATGTAACACTCCTCTCCATTCCAACCCAATTGATTGCGAAATTCGTGGACGGTCCGCCGATCCACACCCCGACGTTTCGTTCCCGCCCAGATTGCCTTTTCAATAGCTTTTCCATTTGGCCCCAATACCTTGTCCTTCTCAGTGATTGTTATCGCAATATCAGTCCCATCGCCGAATCGCACCTGTCCAGTAGTCTCCAGCAAGGCACTCACAAGAACCGTTTTGGTTCCAGTGGCATTTACACCGGTGTGAGTGGTCACAGGCAACTTACCGTTTGTATCTGATTGGTTTGCCCCAATTGCTCTCTCCTGTTTCTTGTCTTTAGGCATCTCACTTTCCTCCTTTCGCTACCGAGTTTGTATGTTACGAACATTCAACATCAACAACGCCAAAGTGCGGGCTTGTACCTCCCCCAAAAACTTTGACCAGAGTCCTGGGTCCTTGCCATGTTTCTTTTGAAGTTCATCAATATTTTTCTCCAATAAGGTCCTGGGATGTTGGTTACGAAACTCCGCCCATGCCTTGGCTGCATCCTCACCCGATTTCCCCTCAATTTCGGGCCTGGCCCCGTAAAGCTCCTTGAATGATTGCCATTTCGCCCACCCATCGCCATCCCGTTCAGCCGAATCAGTTTCTTGACAAACAACATAGAGAAACTTCGCGGCCCGGCCTTCGACGAAATCTCGGCTGATCAATTCAGTATACTTACGTGCGATGCCTGAAACAGATGAGCCTCTTATCTTTACCTCCCTTTGAACCAGTGGTCGAACCAAATCCAGCAGGTAATTGGAGAACCCGATCACATCCTCGTAAAAATCAGGATTCATGTTTTCACCTCCTAATGCCTGTGCAAGTTGAGTACCATACTTTATAACGAATTCTGTCTCGAAGGCTCCGAGCCCTCGGACCAAAACATTACGCTCCCATCCAAAGCCCTTCTCGAGCTGCTGTGCCTGTGTTGAACGGTAGAGCGCCGCAAAAGGACGACCTTCGACCAAGACGCTTATTACTCTCTGGGCCAGAACCTTTCGTTCTCCAGTGTCATAGTGTCTTGGGAAACGGGCAAAGTGCGATAGACCTATCGCCACATGCGGGTAAATCTCTGACCAGAAGTTGGGCTGATTTCCCTCAATTTGGACCCGCATGGGCCGATCGAGGTCCTTGAGGAGGGGGACATGGCTGCGAAGTTGGGCATATACCTGGGCCTTGGAATCCATCTTTCCCTTCCCGGGAGTCTTAGAGAGAAGGAGGTAACGGCTTGGAAGAACCGAGAGCGTCGCTACGCGGTTCATCACTTTGATGGCCACCGCGCCTGAGACACCTTGTAAATGCTCATGAAGGGCAAAGAGTTCAAGGAAGTTGTCCACCGGAAACTCGGCAATGCTGATATCTGATGAGGGACATATGCCAGATAGTAGAGAAATGTAGGCGCAAGTGGAGCATATCTGGGGGAATTTGTCTCTCGGGCCAGGTTGCTCATACCATTGCTTTTTGTTCTCTGGCAGAAAGAATTTTCCACCTTGAATCAGATCACCTTGTTGACCGCAGACGAGGCACCTGGCATCGCTTTCCATAGCCAATTGGTTTGCTTTCGAAGATGAGCCCCTTGTAAGTGAAATGAATGCAAATGGCGGAGGCGTCAACTTCGGCTTTTGGGGCCTCTTTGTAAACTGGAGCTTGTCTTTTTTCGACTGTGATTGGAACAATTGAAGATTCCTCTCTACTGCCCTCTGAAGTAATTCTTTGATGATTGTTGTCTGCCATGAATATGGGAGTTTAATGGCACCTATACGCCTCCCACGTCTCAATCCTGAAAAGGTCGCATCGATTCCATCTTGCAAGGCCACCTTTGACAGATCCGAGGATTGAAACTCCTTCCATATTTGATCGGCACTGTCAGAGGGGAGGGGCGCCAGATGTTGACGATGCTCAGGAACCCAAAGCGTGGCCATCCCCTCAGCAACCTGAATGGGGACAACACCATGACTTTGATAGAGGAACTTAAGAATAAGTCCTGTAAAAACACTATAGGCGATTCGCATACGAGGCTCTACTGGAACAGGCACTGTCAGTAAATGTGTAGCTACTGGGATATGGAGAGAGCCGTCATCTAGGAGTTGCTGGACGTTTGCAAGGATGTAGCGGACGAAAAAGCCATCATCGTCGCGGGAAAATAGCCCTGCTGCTCGGAGGAGGTTCCGAAAGTCGCCTTCAGCACGCGGGCCGAGACCAGACTTCGCTATCTTTGCAGCGGCTACAGCTTTCTGAGGTGTGTCTGCGTAGGCAAGCAAAGCCCAAACAATTTTTTTGATAGCCTCTTCGCGGCTCATGGTCTGCGACTCCTCCTCCGGCGAGGCACAGTCGCTCGTTTCGGTGACTTCCGATCAGGTATCTTTTTCGTTTCTTCGACCAAAAGCTTAAGATCCCAATTCACTTCTATCGGATAATACTGAATCTCAAGTTCCTTCTCGAGTAGGTCCCTTTGCTCATCCGGCGTCTTATCTCGCCGCAATCGAATCACGCCCACTTTCTGGCCATTACGGTCGCCTTGAGCCAGGGGTACCCCGACAGCACTAACCTCCACATCGCAGAAAAAGTCTTCATGCTCAAGTTTCTCCACCCCTGCCTCTAAATTCTGGACAACATACTCCGCCCATCGTGATCCCATGTGATCGGCGACGATCAGTCGGTAGAGGCCAACTACCATCCCTTCACCATGTTGCGCACAAGCATCAATGATTCGGTCCGGCTGAAAAGAATGGTGCAAGCGGATAAGGTTGAGGATGTAATCCCTGGCCTCTGAATTGTGCTCCAGGTTAGAAGAACCATCCTTATATGGACACACATCCTTCTCTGTGGCATCAGCAGCGTGATTGCCAAAGGGCGGATCAAGGTCCATCCGAACATCCTGAAGTCTTTTGGCCTCATCCCATATGGGCCACAGACGACGATGCCTGTTATCCTGAGCAAAAGCCAAGTACTTTTGCCCGGAATCATGAGGGGATAGATAACTATCCCCCTGAATTCCAAAGAAATCCGATCGGAGCATCTCTTCGGTAAACTTGTGCCCCCTGAGAAAATCCCCCCGAGCACCGACCTTCTTTCCCACATCGTGAAGCCTTGCTCCGATTTTCTGGGTCGGTGTAGCATCGGGATAGAGCCACTCCAGCATCTCAACAACATGCCGGATGTGCTCCTCAACAGAAAGTAGCACCAGCTTGATCACAATGAGTGGGTTTTCTTGGCCTCTCACCTGGATGATCTTGCCGGGCACAAAGATTCTTGGGTTTGGGTTCGGAATAGTCATAACCGCATCCCTCATTCAGCCTGTTCCTCTTGTGGCTCGAACCAATAGAGGGGTAACTCATACTCCCAGGATTCTCGTTTTCCGCTCTTTTTGTCTTTTCTAAGGATAACCCCTTGGGCTCTAAGCAAAGGAGAAGGTGAGAATACACCAAAATTCTTAAGCTCCTCAGCTTTAGCATATTGGCTATGATATGATAGCCCAATATTTGGGTCCTGTGTTAGACCTAATAAAAGAATTAATGGAAGGCCCAAGGCGTAAATAGGTTTGACTTTGTTCGGGACGTCTTTTTGCATCCGTGACTCAAATCCTGCAAATCTCAACACTTCCTGTAGCGTTCGTTCTTTAGAACCGCCAATTGCCACCCGTTGCACATGCTGATTTCCTTCATTGTACCCCTCAAAGACCCATGCACAGTAAGGGGCAAGATCGGCCGCCCCGGAGACCGGCAAAAGCATCTTCTCCTTGATCTCCTTGCCCCGCCAGAAATCATGGGAAGGGATTCCACCGATGTAGTCTTGGCCATCTCGCTTTTCGCTACGAACAAGGGCTACTGACGGTTGCCAATCCCGTGTGATCAGCACCCCTTTCTCCCAGAGTTCTCTGTTTTCTTGAACAAAATCGTAGATATAGCGATAAAGGCTTTGATCCTGAAGATATTCCAGGCGTAAATGGATGCGCTCGAAGTCGGGACAGGTATTGAGATCATTCAATTTCTGTTTGGCTTGTGCATCTAAGTTGCTCCCAGCAGGCCGATCCTTCAGGAATCCCCAAAGTTGTTTCTCACTTTGAAATTTGCTCTTCTCCAGAGGAGCAATGAGGAGTGCCTTTCCAGATTCGCTGGGGCGCCGCGCACAGCGTCCAATGCGTTGGATAAAACTGTCAGGTTGGCACAGATCCGTGATCATTACATCGGAAGAGATATCAACACCAACTTCCATAGCAGATGTTGTGACAAGAATAAACGGCTCACCCTTCTTCGAATTACTATCATCATAAGGTTTCCAACCATCATCAAGGGCCTTTAGGCGTTCAAGAACCATCTTCCGATACTGGGGCATCTGGTGGCCATGGTAGGTTAGGATGTTTCCAACCACACCTTTTTCACCGGCTGCTGCAATGATTGCTTTTGGCAGCTTGCCAGAGTCACGATTCTTTACCTTCTGTATTAACGCTTCCCAGACTTCATGCAGAGTGCGGCCATCGGATTGCTTATCTTCCCGTGAGCGCACTACCCTTCTCAAAACGATGATCACACGCTTTTTTTGGTCAAAGCATTCAAGCGCTTTGTCTACGATATTGCTGTGTGGTAGAGTTCCACCATAAACCAATCTCCCGGACCTTGGTTCCTGATCCTCGACTATCTCGAAAAATCCTCCTTCATCGCCCTCGCGCGGGAAATATTTACGATCGGAATCTTTTAAGACCTCGATTAGCTTTGGAGGCAAGGTTGCTGACAGGAGAATAGTTTGAACCCACCGCTCATAAGTGAGTTTCTTAAGGAGAAACCAGAAATGAGAGAAGGCCACATCTTCATAAGCATGAGCTTCATCAAGGATCAAAATCGTCTTTCTTTCCCCAGCGAATCCAATGCGATACGGGTAGAGGTAGCTCCAACGCTTCTTCCCATATCCAAAGAGTCGGTAGAGAAACTTATCCAGGCTCGTCAGAATGACATCGGCACAATAGAAGAATCGATCATCTTCATCCCCCGTATCAACTGCAATCGTCTTCCCTTCAGCGAGTTGTTTCACTCGTCCCACTTGATCCTGGAGAAGGGCCTTGGTTGGATAAAGCACAATGATGCGCTTTCCACAAGCCAGGCCAGGCAGGAGGGCAGTCTCGGTTTTACCGCTTCCGGTTCCAGCCGAGATGAGAGTATTCTTTCCGTAAAAAATGTGTTTCCAAGAGGTCTCCTGGAAAGAGTAAGGAGTACTAAAACCAACACGCTGATAAGCATCACGGCATTCAGTAACGGCCTTTTCGCTATCCATAACTGTCCTCTCTATAGTTGCCAAGGTCCGGGGAAGTGGATTTTCCGACATAATAGTAAGTCATTCTTCGTCTCGAAAGGGGATGAGGCGGACGGAGACACCAATCTGGCGCATGGAGGCATCGAGGAAATCCAGTGGACCCCCTTTCTGACGAACATAGAGATTCTTCGCTTCACTCAGAATGACGGGGGGCGAAGGGCTCAGAACGATGGGCATATGTCTATAGTGGAGCATCGGATTCTTCGCGGAGTTTACCTTGAGAGGCTTCATTAGATTCTTCGCTTCGCTCAGAATGACAGTGAATGACAGTGAGCGAAGGGCTCGGAATGACACATCGAATATTCGGACATCTTCGATAGACTCCAATGGCTTCAAGGGCTTGCATGAGCTCTGTGATGATGGTTGCGAGTTCACGGCTTTCTCTTTCATTGCTCATTGCCGGCTCTTCTTTCCTTTGCGGTAGGCGGCTGGCGGTTCACGAACAGCCTCCGGAGTGGGCGACTGTGCCCGGACAACGGCCAGGTGGATCAGATCCATGGGCTCTCGGGTGGTCCGCTTGCTTGCATCCAAAACCTCAATGGCAACAATCCGCCTGTCTTTTGCGTAATCAATGATGATCCCGTCCACCTCCAGTGAATCGTCAATGGAAACATCCGTCAGGAATTCAATGTTTAGCACATCATGGCTGGGATCGTATTCTATTTTCATTATTTATCCTCCTTCCAGTATCGTTTCACATCAGAGGTAACATATGCTGTGATCACTATAATCTTCTCCGGGGTTTCTTCAAAGACAATCCGAAGAAGCCTCTCCTTTCCCCGTATCCGATATCGCCTGTGAGCGACTGCACGGCCACCGTAGCCTTCAACAACCTGGTCCGGTGATTTTAGCACATCCTTTACCCATCGTTCAGGAATCCCTCGGCGAACCATCTTTTTCTTCGCCAATGGGATGATCTCAATCGTTTTCATCGAATTTCACGCGCTTCGTTCGACTTGAGGGAGGAAAAGGGGGAATTGTGATCAAGGCTCATCTATGGCTCCTTTTCATAATCATAGGCTCATTCCCTTCTTTTGTCAGACTCCTGAACCAGAGTATAGCGGCCCAGGCCGAAGGCCGCAGATTTGCCCACATGGAGGTATTCCCCAAGAAGGAGGAGGGGGAGAAATTCTTTGATATCTCCCTCGTAGGTGGCCTCTCCCACGAAGCCGCTCAGGTCATGGGTGATCCCCTTCTTCCATCCTTTGGTGGACCTGCGCTCGGCCTCGATCCAGCGAAACCCAGACTCACCCCTCACCTGCGCAAGAGGCGCATCAGCCTCTGGCTGACTTCCCTCTCCTCCAGGGAGGAGAGGGGTATTGTCTATCCTCTTTACTTTTTCAGCCCTCTCGCCCATGTCCTTGAAGTCCCAGGGGAGGGGACCATCGCCATAAAAGGTTGCCAGGGCGTTGACCCTGTCTCTAAGGCGCCTCACGATATGGTGGAATTCAGGCTCCCTGACAACCTTTTCCTCATACTTGAGGATCGTAGGGGTGAGGAATCGGATGGTCACCCTGTGAGGATCCAGAGCATTGGCACGCTCGACGATCTCCTTCAGCGTTATCTCCGCAGGGATGTTCCTCACGAGGTTGTCGCGGTCGCTGTAAACGATAGATTGCGGAGCCTGTTCCGAGCGAAGCGAGGAATCCCTGGGTTTGCTTCGGCTAAGCCTCGCAATGACATTGGGCGCAGTGACGGCACTGAATCGGAAGCGGCCCCTGCGGCCGTTTCTCTTCAGGCCGATGCCCTGTTCTCCAAGCTCTCTGAAGGCCACGATGAAATACGGCAGGAATTCCCGTGAACTTCCGGCCAGGACAATATCAAAACACAGGGGGTCGCCAGGGGCATAGATTGTTTTTTCCTCCAATGGAGGCTTGAAAACGAAGGGCCTGGGGATGTCCTGGTTCAATGAGAGACGGTCTGACCCTAAAGGTGGCGAGGGTTCAAAGACGATGGCGTAGGCGCAGCGCTCTCTGACAGGGCAGGAGTCGTTGTTAGGTAGGTGTCCTGTGCATTCACGATTTTTCCAGTCAGGCCAGTTGGGGCAGCACGCCTCTTTGAAGGCTTTGCCAAAGGCACCCCGCAGGACAACGCCCTTGTTCCGGGCAGGGAGAAGCACTTCCTCCACAGGGTCAAGCTCAAAGCGATAATGCGCAATGCTCAGGGACATCATGAAGGCATTATAGAATGGGAGTGTGACATCCGGGGTCACTCTTTCCGGAGGATTTTTCGTGCCTCCTCGGCTATTGCGGCACGGAGGCTTTCAGGCTGGATGACCGTAACCTGGTCCCCGAAACTCAGAATCCAGCCGACGATCTCCCTTGTTTCAGCCACAGTCAGGGTCATTCGGAGCTGTCCCCCTTTGAGGTTGGTGAGTTTCTGGCTGGGGTGATAGGTTCGGTCTCGGACCCATGCTGCGGTTTCTTTGGTGAAGAGTAATTCCACCCTGATCCGGGGGCCACGCATGACCGTGAGTGCATCCTGGACATAGGACTCAATGTCAAAACCAAGGGGCATCTGATACGGGTGATCTGTAAGAGTCATAGAGCGTATCCGTTCAACTGCAAACATACGGACATCTTCTCTAATATGACAGTGGGCGATGAGGTAGAGTCCTCCTGAAGCAAACCACAGCCGGTAAGGATCAACCTCCCGGCGGGTTATCTTGCCGCGCGATGCGGAAAAATATCGGATCTGCGCTGTCCTTTTATGGGTGATGGCCTGGGTGAGGCGGTCTATGATCTCACGGTGATGGCTGTAGGTCTTGTGGGGACCCAGCCCCACAGAGAAGACCCCCTGGAGTTGATTGACATAAGCATGGCTGGGGGGAGGAAGAACGGCCATGGCCTTGTTGTAAGCTGATTCCAGGGCGGACTGGATCTGAGTCCCATCAAGGGGTTTGAGCAAGCGGCGGCTCATGAGGAGAGCCATCAATTCTGTCGGAGAAAAAGCTATTGCAGGGATGTGCCGGAAACCTTCCATGAGGCGCCAGCGCACCATTCCATCCATACGTTCGTTAAAAATAGGAAAACCGGCAGACTCAAGGGCATAAATGTCGCGCCGGATTGTCCTGGGGTGTTTCGGATAATCTTCCGGGAGGGCCTGGGCAAGCTCCTCAATTGTGAGACCTCGTGAGTCCTCAAGTTTGCGTAGGATGTGCCATTGACGAACAACTTGGTCATTGCGTGGCATGTGTATAGCCTGATATAGGTGGAAATATATCAGACATTATTTTAACCTGTCAAGTTCAGCGGATGCCCTGATGGGTGGATGATGTAACGGTATGATATAATCGGGCCGATATTGACATGGTGAGATTAACACAGCTTGTGAAGAAGGCCGGCTGAGCATCAAAGCTGGGGCCCCGAGAGTGGGATGTTCTCTGGCCGATTGCCAGAGCCCCGGCTACGTAGGGCGAGAGGAGGCAAGAT